>ERZ773104.177-NODE-177-length-96373-cov-53.100199_pt1 | contig 96373 bp, 97 predicted proteins | sample MGYA00511920_ERZ773104 | MGnify/ENA primary metagenome ERZ773104 (study PRJEB29015, sample SAMEA2737857) | human gut metagenome | biome: human gut; feature: human-associated habitat; material: faeces | place: China | collected 2012 ... | reverse complement strand
TGCAGGCACTCTCCTACTCCGAGCAGCTGCATTTCAAGGAACAGAAGATCCGCAATAATCTGATCCGGATCGGTGGGTTCGATGCGGAATACATTGATGAACGCATGCAGCCCATTGTAGGCATGAAGGAACCCTTCCACTATCGTAATAAAGCGCAGTACCCCATAGGAACTGATAGAGACGGTAATGTCATCACCGGTTTCTATGCCGGACGCACCCATACCATCATTGCCAATACAGACTGCGCCCTTGGTGCTTCCGAGAATCAGCAGATCCTCGAAACCATACTCTCTTATATGCGTAAAAATAAAGTAACTGCCTATGACGAAGTCACCGGCAAGGGTCTGGTACGTCATGTATTGATCCGGAAAGGCTTCACCAGTGGACAGTTGATGGTATGTCTGGTCATTAATAAGAAAATGACGAAAATGTCATACTCTACTGCCGGAGTACAGAAGAATACGAATGAGTTTTTACCAAATCAGGGAGAATTACTGGCTACACTGGCAGAAATCCAAGGTATGACAAGTGTGTCAGTCAGTATCAATACCGAGAAAACCAATGTGATCATGGGTACCGAGATCCATAATCTCTGGGGTGAGAGCACCATTGAGGATACGATCCATGTAAGGGACATGCAAAAAGAAAATTACCCTTATACAGGGGATGCATTAACCTTCAAGATCTCTCCCCTCTCCTTCTATCAGGTAAATCCTGTACAGACTGAGAAGCTTTACAGCCTGGCACTGGAATATGCGGGACTGACCGGAAAAGAGACCGTTTGGGATCTCTACTGTGGTATCGGAACCATCTCTCTCTTCCTGGCGGGCAAAGCCAAAAAGGTATGCGGTGTGGAAATCATCCCCCAGGCCATCGACGATGCCAGAGAGAATGCAAAGAGAAATCATATTGAAAATGCAGAGTTTTTCGTGGGCAAAGCAGAGGAAGTCCTGCCGGAATTCTACAAAAAGGCAACCACAGAAGCATCTTCCGATGAAATGCTCCATCCGGATGTGATTGTCGTGGATCCACCCCGAAAAGGCTGTGATGATGCCTGCTTAAACACCATGCTCCGTATGCAGCCAGAACGCATCGTATATGTCAGCTGTGACTCCGCCACCCTTGCCAGAGACCTAAAGATCCTCTGCGATGGTGGATATGAGATCCGGAAGGTCCGAGGCGTGGACCAGTTTGGGATGACTGTGCACGTTGAGTGTGTAATAATGATGCAGTATTGTGGAAAAGAGAAGAAAAAGTAGGGTTTGACCACAAGATGTTGTGGTTTGAGGGCAAAAATTAGGCTGAAAAATGGCTAGTTTTTGCCCGATTTTTTTGCCCATTTTTAAAGATGCATAGGGGCGAAAAAGTGGTTTTGGGAGTGATTTGGAGAAAAACGTAGGAGGGAGTGGTAAGCAAAGTTAAAAATGAATATGGGTAGGAACGCAAGGCGGTACTTATTTTAGAAATGGGATAGGTACCGCCTTATTTTTGTTTGTGGAGGTAGAAATGTCAAAATTGTTTTGTTTAAGTCCCGGACTTCGGGTACTGGAAAGGCAGATGCAACAGCCGCCGGGATACAGACCGAGAGGGTATGGCATCTGCATTATTGAGGAGATGGACTGGAAAAGCCGGGGAAACTATTCTGAAATTGTGGATTGTGTTATTAGCCGGATGCAGTTGGAACATCTGAAAAAAAGAGTGGAGGAAATCTTTGCAGAGGCAGATAAGGAACTGATTTTCCGAAGCATGAAACACAGAAACGATTTTTATTCCCTGCTTATGGGTAAAAGGGCAAAGGCATTACAGCATACACCTAATTATGCTGCCGCTGTATTTCTTTTATCTGCGGACGAAAAACTCTGGGACAGAGTCTGTAAAAATGTGCTGGATACCGGGATTTACTTTGACAGGATAAGACTCGGAGGTGTGACACTGGAGCAATACATATTATTCCATGCGGCCAAAGATGTTTATAACGGAACCAAGCATATCCGATTGTCGGAGCTGACAGACCGGGACCTGATACCGGATGAGATACTGAGACTCATCGTGAATGCTTTTGTCATCGAGAAGTGTGGTGTGGAAATTGTAAAGCAGGAGGTGTGGAATGCGGATTAAGGTATTAAGCGGAGGAAGAAAAAATATCGAGTTGTCTTTGTCAGATGCGGAATTGAATTTCCAAATGAGGCGGATTGGCATTGAGGAAACGGTACCCATGTGCAGGCTTGTGGAAGTGTCAGAGAAGGACAATCCCCTGCACCGGTTTGAAGGTCAGACCGTAAACATGGATGAGGTCAATTTCTTTGCCAAGAGGATGGAAAGCCTGACAGAATATGAAAGAAAAGTTCTGTCAGCGTATGCTGAGGATTATGGTGTGGCTACCATGAAGGATTTAATCAATCTGACATTCAGCATGAAAGGTCTTTCACTGCTTACGGATTTTTCAGATGCCAGACAGGTTGGGGTACGCCTTTACATGGATGAGTTCTTAGGAATGTCAGAAGAAGAAAAAGAGCAGACCAACTTTATTGAATTTGCGGAAAAGACTTTAAAGGAGAGCCGGGTGGAAGTCCTGCCTTATGGAGTCTTTGTAGAGCATGGCTTTGAAATGCTGGAAGTGTATAACGGGAAAACCTTTCCGGCATTTGTTGCATCCGAGGAAACGGTGGCGGTTGTCGAGGTACAGAATAAAACCGGGGATACGGAGTATTTGTATCTGCCGACAGATATCTGTTCCATGAACAAGGTAAAGGAAAGGTTGCAGGTACAGGATTATTGGGAGATGGAAGTCATTGAAATTGAAAACTTACGTCTGCCGGATATCCTTGTGCCGACAACGGAGGATTTACGAGAGGTGGAACAGCTGACACTGTTTAATGAAATGTGTCATGCCGTCAAGCGGTTTGATGAGGTAAAAATGAATCAGCTTGCAATGGTGGTGGAATTTACCGGCTTATGTGATTTTCCGGATGTGGCTTATATTGCAACACACCTTGGGGAGTTTGAAATCAATCCCTTAGTACATAACGATGAGGAGTATGGAAAGTTTCTGGTAACGGAATCGGGATTGTTTGATGTGGATGAACTCTTACTCCCTCATATCAATTATGCATCTTTTGCCGCTGATAAAAGAGTTGGAACTCTTGTAACAAGCGGATATGTGGAAGAGGGCTTCGTGGGAGCCATCAGACCGATAGAGGAGTATGGTCAGTACAAGGGAGAGTTTGCGGAACCGCTGGAGATTGATTATGACTGCTTTGAAAAATTCTGTTTATACAGTCCCCTTACTGCAAATCTGATGGTAGAGGATGTGGATGAAGGAAATCTATACCCCAGTGATCTCACGCAGTATGCGGAGGCGATTGCTGAAGCCATTGCAAGGGAGGAATGTGTAGGAGAAGAAACCAGAGGTCTTATGCATTACTTTGATGAAAGCAGGGAAGTGGCAGCAAAGGTTATGTCAGCACATCCCAAGGTGGCAGAAATAAATGGGGAACTGTATGGTGTTCTGGAATGTAAAATCAGTGAGCCTTTGACAGAGGAAGAGATTAAGGTATTGAAAGAATACTGGACCGGACAGATGAGTGACGGATGGGGCGAAGGCTTTGAACAGCGTCCGATTAATGTAGAGGACGGAGAAATCTATGTCAGCTTCTGGAACAGTGCAAATTTCTGGAGCGTTATGACGGAGGAGGAACTGATGGGAGGACAGGTACAGGGAATGGATATTTGCTGCTAAAAATATTGAATCCAGCTAAAGAAAAAATCAAAGAAATCGAGGAAGGAGAATCATGTTAAAACGAGAAGAAGTAGAACGTATAAAGGAAAAGTATCCGAAGGGTACTCCCATCCGTCTTTACAGCATGGAAGGGGAACATACAGTACCGCCGGGAAGCAGGGGAGTTGTTGACCATGTGGATGACATCGGACAAATTCATATGAAGTGGGAGAACGGAAGCTCTCTTGCATTAAATGTGGAGGAGGACCGCTTTGACATTATCACACAGCAGGATGAAATTAGTGAAAAGAAAGAGCAGGAGTTTATTGACAGGATAAATGAAATCTTGGGAAAGACAGACTTCCTGCTCTTAAATACGTCCTGCAATACGGAGAACACATCCTATGCAGCCGAGACACTCCTTGCCATGCATCAGGCATTCGAGGAAGTGTACGGAGAGGGCTATGTGGACGAAAGCTATGGCATGGTCATGATGCCTGCGGTGGTAAAAGGAACGGAGTCCGGCATAAAAGCACTTGCCTTGGTAACATTGGACTTGGAGTCAGCCGGTGAGCATTGGGGTACCATATTCCTCGCACCGGGAGGACCATTGGAGCAGGGGAATGCAGAGCTTACAGAGGAACAGAAACGTGCCATCGGGGAATATTATCTCCCGTATGATTATTGGTACACACCCCTTGTGGAGCGTGACCATCATGTGAACTTTACGGATATGCCGGAGGAGGTTGTCGGTATCAGACGATTAGTGGACGAATATCTGGTAACAGGACAGGCACAGCAGATGGAGGGACCGAAATAAAGGAGAGGAGAGCATAATTGAATAGCATTATCAGTTGGGTAGGCGGTAAGAAGGCACTCCGTGACCTGATATACCTGAGAATGCCCACACACTATGACCGCTACATAGAAGTATTTGGCGGAGGCGGATGGGTTTTGTTTGGAAAGCCGCCGGATAAATGTATGGAGGTTTACAATGATTTCAATTCGAATCTTGCAAACCTCTTTTATTGTGTCAAGGAAAGACCGATGGCTCTGCTTCGGGAACTGTCTTTCCTGCCACTGAATTCCAGAGATGAGTTTGTGACACTTCGAAAATTCCTTACGATGGAAGAATTCAAAAGTGAGCATCTGGCAGAGGAACTGGAGATAGCAACGCATTTTCTAAAAGAGCCAGAGGCTGCGGAAATTTGTGACATTCTAAAGGAACGAGCAGTGGTCGGGGATGTGAAAAGGGCGGCGGCCTTTTATAAGATTATCCGCTACAGTTATGGAAGTGGCTGTATTTCATATGGGTGTCAGCCATTTGACATAAGGAAGACCTTTACTATTCTCTGGGAGGCAAACCGGAGGTTAAAAGATACTGTGATTGAAAATAAAGATTTTGAGGCACTCATCCGTCAGTATGACAGACCGAATGCCTTTTTTTATTGCGATCCGCCGTATTTTGAAACCGAAGGGCATTATGAAGTGGTGTTCCGAAAAGAAGATCATGTAAGGCTTAGGGATACACTGGCAGGCATCGAGGGGAAATTCATGGTTTCCTACAATGACTGCGAGTACATCAGGGAATTGTATCAGGACTTTCAGATTGAAGCGGTGACACGAATCAACAATCTGGCACAGCGCTATGACAACGGAAGTGAGTTTCCGGAGGTGCTGATTGCTAACTATGACATGGAAGAAAGAAGAAAGAGCCTGCCGATGCAGATGAATCTGTTTGAAATGTTTGACGAGCAGAAGGCTTCTGTGTGGCATGGCAGTAGCAGGAAGGAGGACGAAGATGGTTCAGTTAGTGGAGATAACGGGAGTGCTGAATGAAAAAGGCTGTATTGAAATTCCCATTGTACTGCTTGCACAGACAGGTATCCGTACCGGGGAAGAGGTAAATCTGATTTATCTTGCCGCAGGCGAGAAGGATTACCGGAATGAATCAAGGGAATTTATGTTAAAGAGAGCAGAGGAAGATCCGTTGGAGGAGCTGCAGAGTGGGGAAACGGAGTTGAAACTGCCGCCACAGTTGCTTGCAGATGCACACATTCCCTTGGATGCAGACTTGGATATTGTCTGCTTGGATAGAAAGATTGTGATTCTGCCTACGGAGGATGTAGAGTCAGAGGATGTACCCAAAGAACTTTTGGATATCTGTGCAGATCTTGGCATCCCCAGAGAAAAAGTAAACATTGTTTTGCGAATGACCGAGGAGGAAAACGGAAAGAAACAAATTCTTTCCGATGCAAAGGAAGGAGCGAAGTTATCGAAATGAAAAAACCGGTGTATAAATTGCTGGATGAAAAGGGCAGGGTACTGATACCTCTTGAAATGCGACAGAAAGCGGAGATAGAGAAAGGGGATATCTTAAAGGTTTCCATAAACACTGGGAAGATTGTTATATCCAAGGTAGACATTTTAGAGGTAGGAAAGCAGGATGCAGAAGCTGTGGAGGCTTATGTCCATGCAGCCGTAAAGACCATGAGCCATGAAAAGCAGGTGGCTCTTGCCGCAAGGATTTTGAAACTTGCACAGCAGGAGGAAGAAGCGGATTGCTAAAGAGTAAATACAAAGCCTTTGAAATACAGGATGCCTTAGTCAGTGAAACGGTGGTGGAAGGAAACCGGATAGCCATTGCAGATTTTATTAAAAACTGCAAGGAAGGGAGTATTATCACCATCCACACGTTAGATGGTGAGCCATTTTTAATCGGAATGTCAAAATTATTCCTGTATTGTGAAGACAATGAGTTTTTGAACAATCAGTTGATACCGTATCTTCGAGGGATGTGAATGGAGAAGCAGTATGAAAAACATATTTTTTCGTGATGGAATCCTTATCTACTATGGAAATCCGGCAGGTTATCTGTCAGAGGGGAAAGTAGTGCTGGATTCCATTTTTGATAAAGAAGAAATCATAGCTTTCCTGTCTGAGAAAGAAAAGCTGGCAGTGGAAATAAGGTCAGGAGTCTATGACCGTCTGTCAGAGGGTGGTGGGATGGAAATGACAGTGGAAGCATCCAAAGGAAGGAGGATAAGAATCTATCAGCTTAAACAGGACAGTCCGTTTATGATGCGGTTTATCAGTCTGGCAGAAAGGGAAAAGAGAGGCTTTGAAAAACCACAGCAAAAGGAGTATGCGCTTGTTTACGAGGGAGAGGTGGATACCTTCAGTCTGGAAGATGTCTGGGAGAAGTTTGGCAGAAGGGTGCAAAGGGATTTTGAAGGACATGCATTATCCATATCCGATGTAGTGGAATTTTCAGAGGAAGAGGTAAGCCGCTATTTTTATGTGGAGCCGAAAGGCTTTGCAGAAATAACATTTAAATTGGAATAGCCGTAAGGCGGAAGGGAAGAACATGGCAGGAAAAGGAACAAAAAACAATCAGCAGAATACCCAGGGCGATGCACAGACTGAACAGGCAGTGCAGACGAAGTCGCTTGATTTTGATGTACGCATCCACTCCATCAAACCAAATGAGTCCATAAAGGGTACCGCAAGTGTAAACATTAACGGTGCCTTTGCCATCAGGGGAGTCAAGATTATTGAGGGCAGCAATGGATTATTTGTATCCATGCCCAGCTACAAGGTAGGGAACGAGTACAAGGATATCTGTTTCCCTATCACGCAGGAATGCAGAAAGCAATTGAATGATGCGGTTATCGGTGCTTATGAACAGGCACTCACACAGAGTCAGAGCAGTATGGCAAAGCATCATGAAATGCAGCAGGCGCCGGAAGGTCAGGCAATGGACATGACCGGTATGTAAAGAAACCAAAATAACCAGAAAAACAAAAATGAAATCACATGGAGGAAAAATCAATGAGAAAGATGATGAATAAGGTAGCAGGAAACATGAAGGTAACCGCAGCAAAGACAGCAATGCTGTTAAAGGATAAGAAGGGAGAGAACTATGTGGATACCGCAGTTAAGATTTTGATTGCGGTGGTAATTGGTGCCCTTTTGCTTGCCGGTTTGTATGCTCTCTTCGGTGATGTGGTAATGCCTACCCTTACCAGAAGAATTCAGGAAATGTTTAACTACGCCGGTTAATGCCAGAGAAAGAAGGAGGAAGAGAGTATGCCTAGAAACGCAGCTACACAGGAAAATACAAATAACACAGAGAATATGGAACAGCAGGTACCCTTCGAGGTAACCATCACAGAGCATAATCCGGAGAGAGGTGTGCTTGCCAATGCAGATGTAAATGTGGCAGGCATTATGACGATCCGCAATGTGAAGATTAAGCAGGATGACTATGGTCTTACCGTGACAATGCCCCGAACCAAGATGCCCCACACAGAGCAGTATAAGGATTCCGTGTATTTTGCAGATAAGTCCATGAAACAGCAGTTTGACATGGCAGTAGAAACTGCTTATCAGGAGAGTGTTCTCACACCGGTGCTTGATCAGAATGAGCCGGAAGAGGGTATGGAGCAGGAAGAGACCACCGGCATGAGCATGGGAATGTAGCAGGTGGAAGGGATGATAAGGCTTGCCCTATTTTTTCTCGTTCTGTTTTTGGCGGCGGTCTTTGACATCCGAAAGCGAATCATTCCGGATTGGATGCCGTTTTTAATTGCCGGGGTAAGTCTGATTCCATCGGAGCCTGTTTATCTGACAGGACTATTTGTGGCATTACCGCTGCTCATTGCAGGAATCACTGTAGGAGGTATCGGAGGCGGAGATATCAAGCTGACAGGTGCTTGCGGATTGGTGCTTGGGTTTGAAAGAACCCTTGCAGGTTTACTTATGGCACTTATGTTTCTGCTTCTGTTTCATTGGGCAGGACAGTGCATAAGGAAATGTAAAAAAATAAATTGTGGAGTAGGGAAGGAACAGGCATATCCGCTTGTTCCTTTCTTACTGCTTGGAATGTTAATGAGCGTCCGGATTGGAGCTTAAATGTGAAAAAGAAATTAGTAGTAGTTGGCATGCTGGCAGCCATTGCAGGAGTGGTGGCAGTGTTTAAGAGTCGTAAGAAATATACAAAAGTAAGAAAAAATTATTAGGAGGAAGTGCAGAATGAAATTATTTAAGAACAGAACCGTGCTGGGGATTTTTTGTATTGCAGTGTCCCTGATTATCTGCTTTGCCATTACACCTCTTGTCAATGCAGGTTTATCCAAAAAAGTCACCATTGTCCGTTTCAATAAACAGGTAAATGAGGGCGAAGAGATTACAAGGAATATGTTGGATGTGGTTGAGGTAGGAAACCATAACCTGCCGGAGAACGTGATAAGAAATGTTGCAGATGTGGAAGGAAAATATCTGACCACTACTGTGTATGCCGGGGATTATATTCTTACAGATAAGATTTCCGATGAACCTGCCGCTGAGAATAAATACCTTTACAGTTTAAATGGGGAAAAACAGGCCATGTCCATTACCATCAATACCTTTGCAGAAGGATTGTCCGGCAAGTTAAAAAGTGGGGATATTGTGTCCGTCATTGCACCGGACTACCTTGGCAGTGGAGAAACTATAATCCCTGTGGAACTCAAATATGTGGAGGTTATCGCTGTGACAGCAAAGTCCGGCTATGATGCCAACACCGGAGAACAGATGTCAGAGGAAGACGAAAAGGAACTGCCGTCTACCGTAACCATTCTGGTAAGACCGGAGCAGAGTAAACTCCTTGCCAGACTGGAAGCCGAGGGAGAAATCCATTTATCCTTAGTGTTCCGTGGAGATGCAGACAAAGCTTCGGAATTTATCAAGGCACAGGATCAGGTACTGGATGAAATCAAAGCAGCAGAAGAGGAAGCATTACAGGAAGAGGATGCAACTGAGGAAGATGGTCAGCCTGTTATAAATGCAGACGGTCAGGAAACCACAGAGGAAGAAGAAACAAGTACGGATGGGGAGGAATAGAACGTGAACTTTAAACAGAACTCTCTGTTTAAGAGAAATACAGAATTAGAGGAAGAACAGGAAGTGATGCAGGGCGGTGTGCTTGCCGTATGGGGGAGTCCCTCTTCCGGCAAAACCACTGTTTCCGTGAAGCTGGCAGATTACCTTGCCAGAAAAAAGAAAAATGTGCTGTTGATTTTTGCAGACATGACAGCACCGCCTCTGCCCTGCATCTGTGCCGCCGGAGATTTGGAAGGAGAAAAGTCACTAGGGAGCATTCTTGCTGCCACCCATGTAACGGAAAATCTGATTAAGAAAAACTGTATGTTCTACAGAAAAAATGATTACTTAAGCATGGTGGGGATGTTAAAAGGAGAGAACGTGTTCACTTATCCGCCTTATGACCATACACAGGCAGTGGAACTGATTGAACAGGCAAGGGAGGTGGCTCCCTTTGTCATTATCGACTGTGGCAGCACCATTGCTTCGGATGTGTTGTCGGCGGTGGCACTGATGGAGGCGGATACAGTGCTTCGGCTTGTAAACTGCGACTTAAAATCCATCAGTTATCTGTCTTCACAGTTGCCGCTGCTTCGTGACAACAAATGGGATGCGGACAAGCAACTTAAGGTGGCATCTAATGTGAAACAGCAGGAGGCAAGCAGCCATATGGAACAGGTGCTTGGCTCTGTTTCCTTTCAGATTCCCCACAGCAGGGAAGTAGAAACACAGTATCTGGAGGGAGATATGCTGGCAGAACTTGGACTAAAAGAGAGCAGGGCATTTAGAAAAGAGATAGAGAAAATCAGCAAGGAGGTGTTCGGTGTATGATGGGAAATAACCAGAACTTATTTTTTTCCCAAGAGGAAAAGGGCAGGGCATTCTCCGATGTGTTAAAAGAAGTGCAGGAGTATATTTCCAGTAAATATTCCACACTTATGGTGGAAGGCGGAAACGATGAGGTAAAACAGCAGGTTAAGAGATACATCTCAAAGTACATTGCAGACTACCGCATCACCGTAAAGGGAAAGACAAGGGAAGAACTGATTAATGACCTTTATACGGAGATGGCGGAGTTTTCCTTTTTAACCAAGTACATCTTCGGAACAGGCATTGAGGAAATCGACATCAACTCATGGAAGGATATTGAGGTGCAGTACAGTGATGGGAGATGTGAGAAAATGGAGGAACACTTTGAATCACCGGAGCATGCCATCAACGTGATTCGAAGAATGCTCCATGTGTCCGGCATGGTGCTTGACAATGCATCCCCGGCAGTCCTTGGGCATTTGAGTAAAAATATCCGTATTGCGGTGTTAAAGACACCACTTGTGGATGAGGATGTGGGTATTGCAGCTTCCATCCGAATCGTAAATCCACAGAGCCTCAAAAAGAGTGACTTTGTGGATGGAGGAACTGCTACCGATGAAATGTTAGATTTTCTGGCAGAATGTCTGCGTTATGGAATCAGTATCTGTGTGGCAGGTGCCACCAGCTCCGGCAAAACAACTCTGGCAGGGTGGCTCCTTACTACCATTCCCGATAACAAGCGTATCTTTACCATTGAGAACGGAAGCAGGGAGCTGGCTCTTGTTAGGGAGAAGGATGGAAAGGTAACCAACAGTGTCATCCATACCCTGACCAGATTCAGCGAAAATGAAAAGCAGAACATCGATCAGGATATGCTCCTTGATATGGCCCTGCGTTTCAACCCGGAGATTATCTGTGTGGGAGAGATGAGAAGCTCGGAAGCATACACCGCACAGGAGTCTGCAAGAACCGGGCATACAGTGCTTACCACCATTCACAGTAACAGTTGTGAATCTACCTACAGCCGAATGAGAACCCTGTGTAAGAGAAAATACGATATGGATGATGAGGTGCTGATGGATTTGGTAACGGAGGCATTCCCCATCGTGGTATTTACCAAGCAGCTTGAGAACAAGAAAAGAAGGCTCATGGAAATCATGGAGTGTGAAATCACACCCGATGGAAAGAGACATTTTAATTCCCTGTTCCGTTATGAGATTACGGAAAACCGGGTGGAAGGAGATAAATTCATCATCAATGGAACCCATAAAAAGGTGTGCGGTATTTCAGAGAGCCTGAAAAAAAGGTTCCTTGAAAACGGAATGCCTAGGGAAGTGCTAAATAAAATTACGGGAGGAGGTGCAAGCGTATGCTGACAATGCAGGTAATGGCCTGTATGGGTATCATCATAGGCTTATTTTTATTGCTGGGCATTAATCTTACGGATTTTACCGGTAATATTTTTAAGAGGCTGTTGGACGGACCCAAGGGTATCCGAGAGGAGATTTTAGAGCAGACGCAGAGAAAGAAAAAGTCCTTCTTACGAAGAGAAGTGGAAGAGATACAGAGTATCCTAAAGGCTACCGACAGGGAAAATACCTTCCCGTTTTTATGTACGGTATCATTGGTTTTGTTTGCTGTTGGTGCCGCCGGGGCAGCTATGCTTGGGAATTTCTTTCTGGTACCCGTCGCAGCGGTAGGGTTTATGTTCCTTCCCTTCTGGTACATTAAGCTGACTGCGTCCCATTTCAAAAAGGATGTGTCGGCAGAACTGGAAACAGCACTGTCCATCATTACCACCGCATATCTAAGAAGTGAGGATATCCTGACTTCTGTGGAAGAGAATCTGGAATATTTAAATCCGCCGGTAAAGAACATCTTTCAGGATTTTGTGTCAAGAATCCGTCTGATTAATCCTGACTTGGAGGCGGCCTTGGATGAACTGCGTGCAAGGATAGCGGATGATGTGTTTAAGGAATGGGTGGATGCCTTAAAAGCCTGCCTGTATGACAGATCGCTAAAAACAACACTGACACCGATTGTGGCCAAACTGTCCGACATGCGTATTGTGAATGCAGAACTGGAATATATGGTTATGGAGCCGAGGAAAGAGTTTATCACAATGGTAGTGCTGGTTGTAGGTAACATTCCACTTTTATATTTCTTAAATAAGGATTGGTACCATACGTTGATGCACACGGTAGTGGGGCAGATAATGCTCAGCATTGCAGGCATTATTATTTTTGTATCCACAGCCCATGTAATCAGACTGACAAAACCGATAGAATACAGGTCGTAGAAAGGAGACAGTATGAATCTGATATTATTTTGTGTGTTTTTGATCTTTTCTATAGGTCTCTTTCTGCTGCTTGCAGGACTATTACGTCTGCCGACCTTAAAGACCAGCAGGGTAATGATGGATACAGGTAAGGAAGCAAAACAGTTATCCAAGACCTTGGATGCCTTTTATATGGATGGAGCCGTGAAGATTGCGAAGTACATCCGTATGAATGATTACAAGAAAAACCGGATGGCAAATGTGCTTCGAGCCTCCGGGCTTGGCATGACACCGGAAGTCTATACTGCATACGCATATTTAAAAGCCGGAAGTGTCTTTTTGCTGATTATTCCGGCACTGTATGTGTTTCCGCTGGCTGTTTTATTTGTAATTCTCTTGGGAATCATGATTTATTACAAGGAAATCCAGAAGGCAGATGAAATGCTGAAAGAAAAAAGGGAGCAGATAGAGGAAGAGTTATACCGCTTTGTATCTACTATCACGCAGGAACTGAAAAACAGCAGGGATGTGCTTTCCATGCTGGAGCATTACAAGGAAAATGCCGGGGCAGCATTCAGAAAAGAACTGGATATTGTGTGTGCGGATATGCGCTCCAGCAGTTATGAGGCAGCTTTAACCCGTTTTGAGGCAAGGCTCAATTCCCCACAGTTATCGGATGTGGTCAGAGGTCTCATCGGTGTGTTAAGAGGAGATGACGGAGCCGTGTACTTCCAGATGTTAACCCATGATTTTAAGCAGACGGAGCTTCAGAGACTGAAAGCGAAGGCAGCCAAGATACCACCCAAAATAAGAGTGTATTCTTTTGCCATGCTGATGTGTTTTCTGGCAACCTACTTCGCCATCATCATCTATGAAATCATCAGGTCTATGGGAACCTTGTTCTAGCAGGAGGTATAAATGAGACAGATAAGAAAAATATTGCGTGATAAGAGGGGAGAGGGGTACATTGATGTGGCAGTCATGGTGCTGTGTGTCATGTTAGTGATTGCACTTGGCGTAAGGTTATTCCCCATCTTTATCACCAAAATGCAGGTAGACAATTTTGCAGATGAATTGGTAAGAGAGGCTGAAATCAGCGGAAGGGTAGGAAGCGAGACTTCGAACAGGCAGAGAGTCTTGGAGGAAAGAACAGGAATCCACCCGACTGTGCAGTGGTCAAGAACCGGGAATCTGCAATTAAATGAAGAGGTAACGGTTACCGTTACCATACAAAAGGACTTAGGATTGTTTGGAAACTTTGGTTCGTTTCCGATAACCATCCGGGCAAGAGCCTCCGGAAAGAGTGAGGTGTACTGGAAATGAGGAAGTTAAGAAAAAAGACTGCCGCCCTATTAAAAGACCGGAAAGGAAATATGATGCCACTTGTGGTGGCCGTAACCATCTGCATGCTGATTATTATCCTTGGAGTTGCAGAATACATGCGCCTTGTGATTACCGCTGCAGGTATCAAGGATGCAATGGAGTCTGCCGTCATATCCACAGTTAATGACAATTATAACGAGGTTTACCATAGTGTCAGGGAAGGATATGCCGCAGGCTATGAGCCGGATGGGGAATCGTTTTCTCCCTCGGTGGATTATGGGGATATTTACAGCAGAATGTGTTTTTTACTCGGACTGGAAGAGGACGGGGCGGGATATGTTCGAATCAATAACGGAGGAGAGATGGAGTACCGTTTGAGCAATCTTTCTGTGTATATACACAATAATGCTCTCGGTGCAGGAGGCGGCCCCTATTATGCAGATGCCTCCATCAGACTGGAGGTGCCGGTAAGATTTACCGGAAAGATCATCACCAATATGTCAATAAATCTAAAGGTTCGGGCAGCCTATACAGAGAAATTTTAGTAAGATGTTACAGATATCGTGCAACCTATTACATTTTGATAGACTTCTGCAAAGTTGTGTGGTAGGTTGGGGATTGACAAAAAGAAATTTAAAAACTACATACAGGAGGGATTGCTATGAAAGATAGTACAAAGAAAAGACTTATCATCGCAGGACTCGCAGCAGTGAGCGTATTATTGATTTTCGGAATCAGCAGGGTGCTTTACAAGGAACCGGTGCAGGAGTTACCTAAAGAGAGTAAACCTACAGAAGAGGTTGAGCTTATGGTGGATACGGAAGAAACCGGGCAGGTGCAGAAAGAAACGGAAAGCACAGAGGAAACAAAGGAGTTAATCATCGAAACAGAAACAGAGAATGGCGTGGAGAGCGGAAAGCAGGAAATCCAGCAAACGCCTGAAAAAACGGAAGATGAAAAGCCGGAGGAGCCGCCTGCCTTAACAGAGGATGCGGATACTACAAAGCTGGATACACCACCAGAGTATGAGGAGCCGGAAGGGACGAAACCGCTTGTGGATGATACTCCGAAAACCGGAGATACCAAAGATGGTATGATTTACATTGAAGGATTCGGATGGGTTGTAGATAACGGTGGCGGTGGAAGCGGTACCGTGGCAGACGATATGTATGAGAATGGAAATAAGGTAGGTATCATGGATTAGGGATACCAAGAAAGAGGCACAGCAAAAAACGCTGTGCTTTTTTTATGCAGAAATTTGCTTGCAACAGCAGGTGATTTTCTGCATTTAGAAGGGAGGCAACATGAAAAGATTTAAGTTATTAGTCTTGACCTTTTTGTTAATCCTATCTACACTCTCACCCATGACAGTGCATGCCGAAGGCAATGGAAACATTGACAATGGCGGTGGAGGATTAGGAGAAGGTACGGACACAAACTTCTGGAATACCGGAGATGAAGGAGTCAGAGTCACAGTGGTTAGTGCCAGTGACGGAAGTGCAGTAAGTGCGTCCATAGACCTGACAAACAAACAACCGAACGATATTAGAGTACAGTTTGGAAAGGTCTGTAAAAGTCAGTACCGGAGTGGAACAGTATTAACACCGGATACAGGAAGTTACAGCTATATCAATCCTACCCAGTCTCTGCCCAAAATTATTACCACATCCTCCGGCAGTGCAAGTCTAGCCGCTATCAAAAGTTATTTTACAGATGAGCAGGTCATACGAAGTATCGCAGGATATGTGGGGATGAACTATGATACGTTGATAGGTGGGGACTATAAGTTGTTATTGGAACCTATTGCGTATGTGACGTTTGAAGGAGTACGAACTGCATTCACCGCTACAGAAGCAGCAATGTATAACCAGGTCAGAGGTGGTATGTTAAGAAAGAAGCTGACGTCTCTGACGCATAAAAACCTGCCCCTCGCCATGTTTTTGGAAACCTCAGACCTGGGATATCCGGCTTGGGGTGGCGGTAAGAACCAGAAGGTCTCAGATGATGAGATTATCGGTTCATTAGGACTTGGTATTGTAAGGTTTAATGAGGTGGTAACACCGGAAGTGATTGCGGCAGATTATGAGTACCGGGTAGACACGGATGTGGTAACAACCGTCACCATAAGTGGAGGGCAGAGCGATCCCGACCATCCGGTAAGTGTAACGTTTAGTATCCTTGGAAGGAACTACACGGTAAACAATGTGTATTATCCGGAGGACGGACAGCAGCTTGTGTGGGTGAAATGGCATACACCGTCTACGGAACAGTATATCACCATAAACGTGAGTGTCAGCGGAGGAGGCAGTGCAAGTAAGGGAACGATTACTGCCAACATCGTAGACCTTGATAGGAATCCACCGCCCAATCCGGTAGCGGATGACAGAAATGATTCCTACAATGCAGGCAATGCCATTATTCCTGCAAATCCGCAGAAAACAAGTGCGTCATGGAGTGTATGGAGGCCTTGGTGGAAAGAAAAATGGGTATGGCATAGTGATTGGAAATGGAAAACAGGTTCCCATACGGAAGAGTGTAAGGAAGACTGTGAAAGCAGTCATGGATATTGGGAAGATGAGGGAGAGTACGTGGACGAAGGCTGGTGGGAGTTTAGCTTGGACAGATATTCGGCATCCCTATCAGCAACAATGGACCTTACTACGGATGCCAAATCCCCTACTGCAACAGCTACCACTATCAAGAGTGGCTATGGTGTGAACATCAGTGTAAATGCCAGTGTATCCACAGGCCAGTCCTCGGCAACCACACCACCGCAGACAGCAGTCAGTTATTTCCCGGAGTTTTATTATAAGACCTATTGGAGATTGCTAGACAGAACAAGAAGCGGGTACCATGCAGGGTTTGAGTTTCGGAATAACCATTATTCCACCTATAACCGAAGAACACATTTCACTCCTGTGTGGATGCCGAATGGTACCTATACGGTCTACACATACTTACTGGACTGTTGGACACCGGATGGAATGCTCAGTGTGAATCTGACAGACTCCGTACAGATATCGGGAGATTTATGGGATGACTGGCACATAGCACCACAAAGGGCAAGGTAACGGTATGGCGTATGAAAGAATCGACGGACCAAAAGGACTGCTCTATCACTACACAAAAAGGGAGAACGTAGAGCCTATTTTACAGGATGGGAGGATAAGAAAATTTAAGGATAGAGAATGCTGGTTCTGCACTTCCTTGGAGGATGCCTTAAGACTAATGGAGTTAACGGTCATGGAAGAAGGAAAACTTTACTATGATGCAAACGGACTTCCAAGGAGATATCCAAAGTTTATACCGGAAGAATATGTGGTGTTGGAGTTATCCCCAAGATACCAGAATGGGGATTGGGTGATATGGAATCAGGAGTTCCCTGACGGAGCGCCGGAGGACATTCGGAAACTTGGAGAAGAATTCAGCCATCTGAAGATAGGATTCAGAGGAGATTTAAGGTTCTATGAGAACCCCAATATCTATGAGGTAGCAGAGCTTTTTCAGGAGCAGACGCAGACACCTCAGATAACAATGTGACTAAAAACAAGTGGAAAAGGACTGCTTACGGGCAGTCTTTTTCTGTACCGAAAGGAAGAGAAATGAAGAAAAAGAAATGGTTAGTGATGGTAATGCTGGTACTTGTGTGTTCTCTTATGTTTGGCACTACGGTATGTGCAGCCGGAACAGGAGATGTGGCAGGAGCTATTGAGGGGACATGGAAGGATGCCTCCGCGCAGATTAAGACGGTGGTAAACAAGGTTGTATTCCCTGCAATTGATCTGATCCTTGCAGTATTCTTTTTTGCAAAGCTGGGAACCGCATATTTTGATTACCGAAAGCACGGACAGTTTGAATGGGCAGCTCCGGCAATTCTGTTTGCCTGTCTGGTCTTTACCCTGACCGCACCTGCCTATATCTGGACAATTCTTGGAATGTAGGAAAGGGAAAACTGCCAAAAAAAGAGGGCTATCCATAGACATTTATCAAGAAGACGGGTATAATTATAGTGAGCGAGGAGGAATGCAGAATGGAAGTAAAAACATATACGATTGATGAAATAAAAAATATCGTAACACCTATTGCGGAGAAATATCAGATTGCACAGGTATATCTGTTCGGTTCCTTTGCCAGAGGAGATTTTGATGAACAGAGTGACATAGACATCCGTATTGAGAAAGGGAACCTGAAAGGAATGTTTGCCTTATGCGGTTTTTATACGGAAGTGTCGGATGCATTAGGACGAAAAGTAGATGTACTGACTACAGGAAGTCTGTCAGATGAATTTCTGGAGAGTATAAAGAGGGATGAGGTGATGCTATATGCAGGGCAGTAGAAATATAGATATCTTAATGCATATCAGAGATTATTGCGCAGAAATCAATCATACAATGGATACGTTTGGAAGGGATTATGATATCTTCGTTTCCAACTCTATTTACCAGAATGCGGTAGCGCTTTGTGTGTTGCAGATAGGAGAACTGACAACACATTTTACGGATGAATTTAAGAGTGCATATAGCAAAGTACCTTGGAATCAGATAAAAGCATTAAGAAATGTGGTGGCTCATAACTATGGTAAAATTGATAAGGAAACGCTATGGGAAACCCTGTTAAATGATATCCCGGACTTAAACGATTACTGTTGTCAGATTATTACAGAGCATCAGGCTTTGGAGCAGGAATGCAATGAAAGCCAGACAATGAACCTTTCCTGATGCTATAAAACAAAATAAAATACATTATTAAAAACTATCCGCTTTATCAGGCAGGGTAGTTTTTTTATGTCCAAAAGGAGGTAAGCGGAAATGAATTTTTTTGAATCGGAACTGAAAAAGATTATTGGAAACAGTGCCATTTTAAAAGACCAGAAATATGTAGGTCGTATGTGCTATGGAACCATTGGCGGAGATTTAAGAGCCAGAGTGGAGTTTGTAACCCTTGGCGTCAGTGACCATTACGCAGGAATTAAAGCATCCATTATCAACAGAAAAGAAGGAGTGGTGGACAGTGTCCTGCTTAGGTTTACCGATATCTGGGGAAAGCAGAAAGTAAGCAATCCTAATTTTAAGGAGGGAATGAATCCACATATTTGGACAAACAGCGGAAAAAGCGAGTGGTATGTGTTCCATCCGGGGCAGGCAGAGTACCGGAAGGCTGCAGACACCGTGGAAAACTATCTGTCCATATTTCAGAATATGGCGATGACGCAGGAGAGTCAGGACTGTACCATGCAGATGGGGACATAGGAAGCGGTAAACAGGAAGGAGGCAAGCTATGTTTATATTTGATTTTGTGGCCGAGACTATCCTGGACCAGATACTTGACTGGATATATGGGAAAATCATAGGTTTTTTAAATGATTTCTTTGTGATGATGAACAACATGGGAGTGGAACTGTTTGCATTACCTTGGGTGGAAGCAGTTACCACTTTTTTTAGTTACTTCGGATGGGCACTGTTTGGTGTTGGACTTGTGGTAGGAGCCTTTGAGTGTGCCATTGAGTATCAGGGAGGCAGGGGAAGCATAAAGGATACCGCCATGAACTATATCAAAGGTTTTATGGCGGTAAGTCTGTTCACAATTGTGCCGGTAAACCTGTACTCGTTGTGCGTATCCCTGCAAGGAACCTTCGGTTCGGCGATTACGGGCATTACCAATGCGGAAAGCATTGGTCTGACAGCACAGCAGGTGTTAATGTCTGCATCTTTTCCGGGAATCGGAAATCCTATATTGATGACTTTTTGTGTAGTTATGATGGGGTATGCAGTCATTAAAGTGTTCTTTGCCAACTTAAAAAGAGGTGGAATCCTCTTGATCCAGATAGCGGTTGGAAGCCTTTATATGTTCTCTGTACCAAGAGGATACATAGACGGATTTATCCAGTGGTGCAAGCAGGTCATTGGTATCTGCATCACTGCATTTTTACAGTCCACCATTTTAACCGCAGGACTTATGGTGTTTAGGGATCATTCACTGTTAGGATTAGGACTCATGTTATCCAGCACGGAAGTGCCTCGTATTGCAGGACAGTTTGGACTGGATACCAGCACCAAGACCAATCTCATGAGCAGTGTGTACGCAGCCCAGACCGCCATTAACATGACAAAAACTGTTGTGAAAGCTGTGGCAGCATAAGGTGAAGCCATGACAGAGTTGAAATTAGGAAGCCTGTTTGACGGAATAGGCGGATTTCCGCTGGCAGCCACCATGAACGATATCCGTCCCGTGTGGGCAAGTGAGATAGAACCCTTTCCGATGGCGGTGACAGCATACCGTTTTCCGGAGATGAAGCATATGGGAGATATCACAAAACTGCATGGGGCAAATCTGCCGGTGGTGGATGTAATAGCAGGAGGCTCGCCCTGTCAGGACTTATCCGTGGCAGGAAAGAGAGAGGGGCTTGCAGGAGAGAGGTCCGGCTTATTCATGGAGCAGGTGCGGATTGTAAAGGAAATGAGAAAACAGGATGGAAGGAGGATGAGAAACCATAGAAGACGGACAGATGAGTTTATTCGACCTCGGTATATGCTCTGGGAAAATGTGCCGGGAGCCTTCTCCAGTGGAGAAACACACGGAGCCGACTTCCACACAGTCCTCGAAGAGGTCTGTCGTATCAGAGAGGCAGACGTATCTATACCTGGACCGCCGGGAGGGGCATGGACTCCTGCCGGGCTTATTATGGGAGAAGGATTCTCTGTTGCTTGGAGAGTATTGGACGCTCAATTTTGGGGTGTCCCCCAGAGAAGAAATCGCATCTTCCTTGTCGCAGATTTTGGAGGACACAGTGCCGGTGAAATACTATTTGAGTCCGACAACGTGTGGAGGAATTATCAGAAGAAGCGAGAAGAGAGGAAAGGTGTTGCCTGCTATTTTAAAACAGGCACTGCTGATGCAGGCAGGGCAAGTCCCAGAAAAGACTATGTAATCTGCCTGTTAGATCAGGGCGGAGAGCGGATGGATGTGCATGAAAACAAAAGCGGAACCCTGCTTGCACACGGACGTTCCAATCCACCCATTATCATGGCAACCAGTCAGGGGAATGCAGAAATCGGAATCGGGTACTGCCCGACCATTACCGCAGCGGCAGGCATGGCAGGAAATAACCAGCCGATACTGTTTGACAATCATGGCCCGGATACCCGGTATACCGGTCCAGTAGAGGTTGCCCAGACCATCACATCGGCACTTGGTACAGGAGGTAACAATACACCTCTTGCCGTAAATAAAGAACCATTCTGCATTGCCGGAAACATTATAAACCGGAAGGAAAAGAATGGTGGAAACGGATGTGGGTACCAGCAGGGCATCAGTTATACCCTGACCACAGAAGACAGGCATTGTGTGTTTGCTCCGGGAAATGAGCGAAAACCATACCAAGAGGTCATAGGAAGTCTGTGTGCCGGGGATGAGAAGATGATCAGTAACCAATATGTGGACCAAGGCAAATGCATTGTAGATATGAGCAGTCTGGTACGAAGACTTATACCATTGGAGTGCGAAAGGCTGATGGGATTTCCGGATTACTGGACAGACATACCGGGAGCAAGTGACAGTGCAAGATACAGAGCATTGGGAAACAGTGTGGCGGTGCCATGTGTGGATTTTATTCTATGCGGCATCGCTTATTTTTTACGAAAAATGGGAGAGGAGGAAGAGGATGTATATCTATCCCGATAACTTGAAAGCAAAGGCAACCATGTGGCTGTGGAAATTAAAAGACCTTGCCATTATAGGCATTATCGTTCTGCTTTCTGTGTTTGCGTTTGCATACGCGGGGCTGTGGTTTCCGCTGGTCATTGCCGGAGCCTATGCGTTTTTAACCATACAGGTGGAGGATACCAGCATTATGGATTTTATCCGCTATGCCTGTGCGTACTTTTTAATGGACCAGCAGCATTATGAATGGAGGTATACACCGGATGAGTAAGAAGAACATGGAATCCACCAGAGAACTGATGGAAACCAAGGAAGTGACGAATTACAGCGTCAGAACATACAGAAATGATGAATTGGTTTATTTCTTAATCCAACCGAGCAACATCTCCGTACTTTCGCAGGAGAGCCTGTCTGCCAGAATCTATGGCCTGATGACGGTGCTTAAGGGCATTACGGAGATTGAGATGATGTGCTTAAATTCCAGAGAGAATTTTGAGGACAACAAGAGATATCTGAAGAAGCGTATGGAGGAGGAAACCAACCCTGTGGTGCGAAAACTTCTGGAGAAGGATGCAAATTACTTGGACCGTATGCAGGTGCAGATGGCTACTGCAAGAGAGTTTCTGTTAATTATCCGTATCCGTAACCAGAAGGAAAATGAGATTTTTTCCTACTTAAACCGAATCGAGAAGATGCTTGTGGAGCAGGGCTTCAAATCAAAGAGAGCCGAGGAAGAGGATATCAGAAGAATCCTTGCAGTGTACTTTGAGCAGAATGTAACAACCGAAAAGTTCGAAGAATTTGACGGAGAAAGGTGGATTATTTTAAATGAATAAAAACAGAAAGAAAAACACGGTAACGGAATCGGCAGCCGAGGCAAAGCTGAAAGGCTTTTTAGATATGATTGCCCCGTCCGTTATCCAGTTTTATACGGATCACTATATCTGTGGAAATACATACCGTAGTGTCTGGGCACTTAGAGAGTATCCTACTGCAACGGATGAACAGGCGATTCTTAGACATCTTGGAGAAAAGGATGGTGTTACCTTAAGAATCTATACCAGACAGGTCACACCGGCAGAGGAGAAAAAGATTATCAGCAACGCAGCCAACAAGAACCGCATGAAGCAGGGAAACACGGAAAACTTGCAGGAAACGGTTACCGCAGCAAGCAACTTACAGGACGTGACTACCATTATTGCCACTATGCACAGAAGCAGGGAACCACTGCTCCATACGGCTGTGTTTATCGAATTGTCTGCCCCAGACTTGGATAAGTTAAAGCTGTTGCAGACAGAGGTGTTAACAGAATTAATCCGATCCAAGCTGAATGTGGACAGGCTTTTGCTCCGCCAGAAGCAGGGATTTATGTGTGTCCATCCGGTAGGGAGAAATGTGCTTGGTGAGCAGTTTGAACGTGCACTCCCGGCATCCAGCGTGGCAAATCTGTTCCCTTTTAACTATTCCGGTAAAACGGATAAGAATGGATTTTACATTGGCAGGGATAAGTTTGGCAGTAACGTGATTGTGGACTTTAACCAGAGAGCCGATGATAAGACCAATGCCAATATCCTGATTCTTGGAAACTCCGGACAGGGTAAATCCTATCTGTTAAAGCTGATATTAACCATTTTAAGGGAGTCCGGAATGAAGGTTATCTGCCTTGATCCGGAGCATGAATACATCGACCTGACAAACAATCTGGGTGGATGTTTTGTGGACCTTATGAGTGGCGAGTACATCATTAACGTACTGGAACCTAAGACTTGGGATGAAAACGGAAGTCCTGAAGATATGGATGCACCGATGGCTTTCCAGTGTTCTTCCAAACTCAGCCAGCACATCTCTTTCTTAAAGGACTTTTTCCGTACCTATAAGAATTTCACGGACAGCCAGATTGATACCATTGAAATCATGTTAGGGAAGCTGTACGAGAAGTGGAACATCCGGGATGATACCGATTTTAGTAAGTTATCACCTACGGATTACCCTATCCTTTCCGACCTTTATGACCTGATGGAAGAGGAATATAAGAATTACGATGCTAAGAAGAAAGAACTTTATACCGCAGAACTTTTGCAGGAAATTTGTTTAGGACTTCACTCCATGTGTAAAGGAGCGGAGTCCAAATTTTTTAACGGACACACAAACATCACGGACAGCAGCTTCTTAACTTTCGGAGTAAAAGGCTTGTTACAGGCAAGCAGAAATGTGAAGGATGCCATGCTGTTTAACATTCTTTCCTACATGTCCAATGAACTGTTGACAAACGGACATACTGCCGCCAGCATCGATGAGTTTTATCTGTTCTTAACCAATCTGACTGCGGTGGAATACATCCGTAACTTCATGAAACGTGTTCGTAAAAAGGACAGTGCAGTCATCCTTGCCAGCCAGAATCTGGAGGACTTCAACATTGACGGTATCCGTGAATATACAAAACCGCTGTTCTCTATCCCGACACATGCCTTTTTATTCAATGCCGGTAACATCGATGCCAAGTTTTACATCGATACCTTGCAGCTTGAGAAGAGTGAGTATAATCTCATCCGCTATCCCCAACGGGGAGTGTGCCTTTATAAGTGTGGCAATGAGAGATATAACCTGATGGTACATGCACCGGAGTATAAGGAGAAGCTGTTCGGTAGTGCAGGCGGAAGATAACTGGAGGTTAGCCTATGGATATGCGGGAGCAGAAATTCGGGATTGAAATTGAACTGACCGGTCTGACCAGACAGAAAGCGGCGGAGGTTATAGCAAAATATCTGGGAAGCAGTTGTCAATATGATGGTGGATATTATGAGGAATACAGTGTCTATGACAATCAGGGGAGGAAGTGGAAGGTCATGTATGATTCCAGTATTGTGGCAAAGAAAAAGGACGGAACCCATGCCGGGGATGAGTACAAGGTAGAGTTTGTATCCCCTATCTGTGAATATGCAGACATCCCAACCATTCAGGAGATTGTAAGGCAGCTCCGTCATGCAGGAGCTATTGCAGGGGAAAAGTGTGGCATTCATGTTCATGTGAATGCCGCACCCCATAATGCGAAGACACTCAGGAATATTACCAACATCATGTATAGCAAAGAGGATTTAATCTACAAGGCATTGCAGGTGGATGTAAACCGTGAACACCGTTACTGCAAGAAAGTGGAAGAAGATTTTTTGCAGAGTCTGAACCGGAAAAAGCCAAAAACCTTGGCGGAGGTCAGCAACATCTGGTACAAGGGAAATGATGGCAGCCACAGGCATTATCATGACAGCAGATACCACTGCCTGAACCTGCACAGTGTGTTCCAGAAGGGAACTATTGAGTTTCGTCTGTTTAATTCCACCACCCATGCAGGCAAAGTGAAGACCTACATACAGTTTTGCCTGGCCATTTCTGGGCAGGCATTAAATCAGACCTGTGCCGCGACCAGAAAGACCACCAGCACCAATGAAAAATATACCTTCCGCACATGGCTTTTACGACTTGGCATGATAGGAGATGAGTTTAAGACAGCCAGAAAGTTATTGCTTGAGAACCTTGAGGGTGGTATCGCATGGAAGGACCCGGTACAGGCAGAGAAACAAAAGGAGAGGCTGAAGGCGAAAAAGGAAAAGGAGGAATCCTTAAGGGCATCGGAGGAGGCGGTGCAGGAAGAACCAATAGAAGAGGCAGAGGAGTGTCAGGAGCAGGGCATGAATCTGTCATTATAGGACAAGGAGGTAAGGAAAAGTGGAAAGAAGAAAAAAGTACATTGCCTATGGTTCCAATCTAAATCTCGGACAGATGGCAAGAAGATGCCCCACTGCCAGGGTAATCGGCAAAGGGGAAATTAAGGATCATGAACTGTTATTCAGAGGAGGCAGTCTGTCTGCGGTAGCCACCGTGGAGCCGAAAGCCGGTTCCAGTGTTCCGGTGTTAATCTGGGAGATTGAACCGGAGGATGAAAGGAATCTGGATATCTATGAAGGATATCCCAGACTCTATGGCAAAGTGGATTTGGAGGTGCAGACAGAAGACGGAAGTGAATCCATTATGGCGTATACCATGAATGAAGGGCATGAGATTGGAAAGCCATCCATGCGCTATCTGGAAACCATTACAACAGGATATCTGGAGGCAGGGTTTGATGTGAACCGATTGCTTCAAAGTGTGTCTTACTGTAAGGAAGTAGTGGAGAGACGATATGAGAATGAAGGAATGGAGGAGCAGGCATGGAACCAACAACTGCTGCAATGATAGCCAAGGCCGCCATTGCGATGGGTGCCAATAAAAAGGTCTGGACAGGGATTGCATCTGTAATTGTGGGGATATGTATCCCCTTTATTCTTGCCATTGTGTGTATCTTGAATCTTGCATCCGCAGCGGCGGATCATAACAGGGCGGCAGTAAGACTTGCTTTTCATGGAGGGTTTGTTCCCTTAAGTATGCCTGCTGATTACAAGGAATATATCTACAAGATGCAGCAAAGCTTCGAATGGATAGATGCAGCTATGGATGAAATCGATGCAGTGGCGGAGGGGGATGTTCAGGACAGGTATCTGGTCAGGGCGGTTTTTTACTCTCTGTATTTCGGCGAGGACTGGCTCTGGCTTGGAGAATCGGACTACCAGAGATTTGCAGAATCCTTTGTAAAGTTTGAAGACCGTACCCGGATTGTTACAGACGAGGAGGGAGGGCAAAGTGTAGAAAACTATCAGGCATCCATTGCCATTACAGATAAAGTGGAACTGTTTGAACGGATAAAGGACCACTATGGGGTGGAAGTAACCTATGAGCAACAGGCTAATGCAATGAATGTGTGGCATATCGCAAAGTATAACACCACTGCCATGCAGGAGAGCGATGCGTATGATGATGGTTGGACAAACTGGAATGGAGGCGGTGACGTTACCTATTATGACCTGCCTGCAAGTGAAGTAGGAGGAAAGGTGGTAGAGCTTGCCATGTCCCGGCTGGGGCATCCTTACTCGCAGACCTACAGAGGAAAAGATAATTATGTGGATTGTAGTTACCTGACGCTGTGGTGCTACAGGCAGGTAGGGATTATTCTACCGGGGACTGCTGCAGGGCAGGGAAGGTATCTGGCGGAGCATAACCTGACCATTGCAAAAGAGGATTTACAGCCGGGGGACCTTGTGTTCTGGAGTTATAAACCAAACGGGCGGTTCATGAACATTACCCATGTGGGTATTTATGCCGGGGATGGAAAGGTAGTGGATGCATCCTATTCCAAGGGAAAAGTAGTATATCGAAATTTGTTTGACGAAGACAAGCAGGTGCTTTATGGCAGACCACAGTAGTTTTTTTGATGCCGTAGGCATCTGTTTTGCGCTTGAAAAGGAGGAAATATGAGAGCGGTATTTTATAGAAAAGAGCCGGAGATAGAGGCAAATGAATTCTGTGTTGAAAAGGTCATTGTACTTCCGGCGGGTGAGTATGAATCCTTTACCAAGCATCTGATGCATGATTATGACTTTATAAGGGATAACGTGGATTTGATGTGTGAAAAAGATGGTGTGTGGCACTGCCTGTTAGTAACCGGAGAGGGCATGGAAGATGGTGTGCTGGTGGAGAGTGAAGGCTCATCCTATGCCAGATACTCTGCCTTTGTGCCATCGGTAAAGGAGATCATGGAACAGCATCAGGCAATGCAGGAAACACAGACTGCCGGAATGAATATGGGAATGTAGGAGGAGAGAGAAATGGCAGAGAAAGAAATCAAGATAGGATTTTCCGAGGCAAAGATGGAGGCCTTGGAGTTTTTCTTAAGGGAGAATGATAGTACCGTAGAAAAAGCATTAAGAGAACACTTGGATAAACTCTATGAGAAGAGTGTTCCCCAGCAGGTAAGAAAATTTGTGGAAAGTAAGCTCGAACCCCAGCAGGAAACAATGCAGGAAGGTGCAGAACCGCAGAGACAGACAAGAGGTCAGGGCAGACGAACCACCAGACAGAATGCTGCAAGAGAAACTGTTTCGGAACAGACAGAGTCCGGCATCCAGACTGCGGATGAGGGGGAAGTGCGGGAAACCGGTCAGGAGCAGGAAAGTGGCATGACCATGAGTATGTAAATAACAGGAGGAAAACTATTTATGAACTATGAAAATTTTAAGCAATATGTGGCGGATCATATAAAAGGTTTTTTGCCACAGGATTACAACGTGAATGAAATTAGTATCACGGAGCAGAGAAAGAACAATAATGTGGTTTGGGATGCTCTTTCCATTAAAGGAGACAGGAACATTGTTCCGGCAATTTATCTTGAGCCATATTATGAAGCCCATACAGAGGGTGTCAGCATGGATGCTATTTTACAGAAAATAGCAGATGTGTATATGGAAAGTATGGAACAGGTGGGTGACTTTTCGGCTGCTGAATTTCAGTATGAGAAGATAAAGAATGGGATTTTTGTTGTAGTACAGAATGCGGAAATGAACCGTGAGTTATTGGAAAATGTTCCCCATGAAATCAGAGATGACTTGGCACTTCTTTACAGGGTTAATATAGAACTTTCCAATGGAGAAAAGGGAAGTGTTTTAATACATAATGCCCATTTGGAGTCATGGGGAATCGATGAAAATACATTAAAGGAAGTGGCTTGGAACAATATGCACGACCACTATCCACCTGAGTTTTCTACCATGAGTAATGTGTTACATTCTGTTGGCTATGATGAAATGTCGGAGGCAACGGAACTTTTGGAAATGTATGTACTCAGCAATAAGAATAAACAATACGGTGCAGCTTATATGTTTGATACGGAAGTTATGAGCAGGATAGCAGAAGGGATTGGTGGGGACATTGTGGTTATTCCATCATCTATCCATGAAAGTATTTTGTTGAAAAAGCAGCAAGATATGGACTTTGATATACTGCGTGAAATGGTAAAAGAGGTGAATCGTACCCAGTTACATCCGACTGAGATTTTATCAGATGAAGTATATCAGTACAGCCGTGATACGCATGTCTTATCCCGTGTAGTTGCGGTATCACAGGAGGAAATTCCTATGCCGGACAGGGTCAGCATGGAAGAGATGCATTCCTATGGGTATCAGTGGGATGGCATGCTTCCGCTTACCAAGGAGAGAGCATTAGAACTACTGGATACCGAGATGGAACTCCATAAATTATACAATGACGGAACGGAAGCTGTGCTGGATGGCAGGGAGGAAATCCTTGCTCATGAAGGATTGTTTGGTGTGGAAAAAGACGTTTGGACTAATTATTTGGAATCCCAAGGTCAGTTTGCTGTACAAGGGATGACACAGCAGATGTAGATACAACAAAGTGTTTTATTGACTGTGTTTCCAAGAGGGAAATACAAATAATTGTTTTATAGATGGAGGTAAAAGAACATGAAACAGGCAGTAGTTACAATCAAGTATGAAGAAGAGAAACTCAATGCCATCAAGCAGTATATGGGCAAGAAGGATGCCGACTTCGAATCTGAAATGAACGAGGTGCTTGGGAAAATGTATGAGAAATATGTTCCTCAGGCCGTAAGGGAGTACATTGACAGCAGGGGAGATGTGCCTGCTGCTATTAAGAAAAGCAACAAAAATGCTGCAAGAAATACTGGCATGACTGCCGGGGGATCTTCCCAGAATGAGTAAGGTCAGGTAGTGAAGAGGGGAGAATTACCCCCTGTGAGCGTTTGTGAGCCGATTTGTGACCTTGTTTGAGGAAAGTGGATAAAGTGACCGATAAGCATTCATTCTGCCCTGTGTGAGCCAATTTGAGGAAATATAATCGAAGTAGCCGGAAATGACAGCATAAAGAGAAGAAATCCGGGGGTAAATGAGGGCTGTAAAACTAGGGTCGAAAATAGTGCAGGTTAAAGGGGTTATGCCGCTTCAGGGCGGCCTAACCCGTGAAACACCCACCGGCAGAGCCGTTGGGGGATTTGTGGTATGGCATAACTTTTTTGAAGATTTGGAAGAAGTTATGCTAATTTTTATTATTTTCAAGAATTGAAAGGCATTAAGGGAACTTTAATTTATGCCTTTTGCAAAAAATGCTTGCAAGCTGAAGAAAAAAGAAAGGAATTGAGTAGTCCCGCGGGGTAAGGTGCGCACCACTACCGGTATGGGACTATGAAAGTTTTAGAATTATTTGCAGGAACACGGAGTATCGGGAAAGCCTTTGAGAGCAGAGGGCATGAAGTATTCAGTGTGGAGTGGTCCAAGGACTTTGAGAACATTGATTTGTATGAAGACATCAGTAAGGTAGCCGCAGAAGATATCTTGAGGCTTTTTGGAAAGCCGGATGTCATCTGGGCGAGTCCGGACTGTTCCACATTTAGTATTGCAGCAATCAGTCATCATAGAAGAAAAAATCCTGAAACCGGAAGTTTGGAACCGGTCAGTGCATATGCAAAATTTTGTGACATGGTAGATCAGCATGTGCTGAAACTTATTGAAGAGTTACAGCCAAAGTATTATTTTATTGAAAATCCCAGAGGTGGTATGCGGAAGATGGAATGGATGAAAGGTCTGTCAAGATACACCGTGACATATTGCCAGTACGGTGACAACCGGATGAAGCCGACTGACATTTGGACGAATCATCCCGATCCGAAGTTCTTGCCGATGTGTCATAACGGAGATTCGTGTCACGTGGCAGCTCCAAGAGGAAGCAAGACTGGGACGCAGGGATTAAAAGGAGCCAGAGAAAGAAGTGTGATACCGCAGAAATTATGTGACCATATCGTAGACATCTGCGAGGAGTAGTAGAGAAGGAGGATGAGAGTGGCAGGCGAAGGAAAAGTAAGGAAGGGATTTTATATTGAGGAAGACTTGCTGGAGCAGATAGACGGATTATTGGAGCAGGCAGATGTGAAATCAAGGAATGAATTTTTGAATCAGGCATTGAAATTTTATATCGGCTATCTGACATCAGAGAAAATCGAAAACTATATGCTTTCCACTATCTCTTCAGTGATGCATTCCACAGTGAAGGATAGCGAGAACCGAATGGCTCGTGTGATGTATAAGCTGGCGGTGGAAACCTCTAAGCTGTCTCATGTGATTGCGTATAGTCATGGAGTGGATGAAGAGGCATTAAGGAAGCTGCAAGCAAAGTGTACGGATGAAGTAAAAAGAATTAATGGTGCTGTAACCTTTGAGGATGCATATCGGTTTCAAAATGGATGAATAGGAAGTGGTGACATGATATAATATATCCATAGAAATTTACGGAGGAAAAAGATATGCAATTTTCTGGTATGAATAAACAAGAGGAAAGTAAATATTTTGAAATGCTCGATAAGAAAAATAAAAATCGGAAAAAAAGTGCAAGGTGTATATTTACTGGATGTGAAAAGCATTCGATTGGCTCGCATTCTATATCCAAAAACAGTCACATAAAAAATATTGCTGAAAATGGTGAGGTCATGAGTTTTTGTCCTATCAGACAGGGGGAAAATAAAGAGTTATTATTAAAGAAAGTAGGGATTAATCAGGCATCAGTTTTTCATGGCTTTTGCAAAGAACACGATCAATTATTTCAGGGTATAGATATTAATGGTATTTGCACATATAAAGATTTGTTTTTGCAATGTTATAGAAGTGTATGCTATTGGTTACATATGCTAACTGTTGATGGGAGTACAATGGGGGAACTGCAAAAATATACAGATGATGTTATGCAAGGTTTTTTTAAAAGAATTATTCCATCATTTGATTTTGATGCGGTTCGGTTTGACAAAGAGTATGAAGAAAATAAAGTAGATTTTGTTAAAACAATAAGGGAACTTAAAACATTATTGGAAACGCAGATAAAATGCATCAATGATGATAGGAAAATTGATAACTCGGTGTTGGTTCAGATAGGAGATGTAGAAATCCTATTTCGTAAGGTAGAAGAAGTTATTCCAGTTGTACTTAATACGATGAATACTATTGCGACAGGGGAAGATAATGTATTTCAAATAGTTCTGCCTAATAAGATGGATACGGATATTATTGTTATTAATGCTTCACACAAGAGAGTTGTGCTGCTCGATACTTGGAAAGTAGCAACATCCAATATGCTGAATATTATTGAATTGATTGAATCGTGGATGATTTCGAATGAAATATGGTATATTCAACCTAGCGTTATTGAAAAGATTCCAGAAGTAAGGTTAAAAATAATTTGTGAGGATATAAGATATTGGCAAGGTGAACACAAATTATGGGAAGTATATGATATGTCCATTTTTGATGATTTACGTCAAAAGTATTTTAAGATATACAAGGATAATGACAATTTGGATGATGAATATGAAGAGAAGGAAAGGCAAAAATTTATTCCGCAAAAGCGCTTAAATAAAGAACAAAGGGAGAAAAATATGCGAAGATTAATGGGAAAGCTACAATATTATGGAGATTTTCGAGATATGACAAAAGAGTAAACATACAGAAAATGGATAAATTCATTTTAAGTATAATTATCTCAGTGATTATGCCGATATTTTTCAAAAGTATTTATGAAAGGTAACGGTAATTAGATGGAAGGAATTGAAACATTTTTATCTCAAATAGTAACACTTGGTCTGGAATGGATTTGGAGTGTATCATGGTACTGGATACCAGCAGGGCTAGGATTTGCATTTCGATTTGGATTATTGAAATACAAAATATGGGATTCAGAAATGCGAGTCAAAGCGATCTTAAGAGATATCGGTATTATTTTCGCATTAACAATATTGTGGTCGGGTTTGAATTCCTATGAATTAGATAGTAATGCAGTAGTGATGGTTTTTATCTTGACTTTCGTTTACATTGCGTATGGTTTAGCAGAAAGTTGCGAAGAAACGGGAGGAAGTACAGAAAGCATATTACTGATTTTAAAAAGTGTATTATTAACAATGCTTTCATTTCAAGAAATAGGTGGAACTATTTTTGGAGCAATAGTGACAATTGGAATGGCTGTGATGGCATATAAGTTTTGGATCTGTAAAGAAAAGAAGACAGATTTGTTTGAGATAATCTTTTTATGTGTAGAAGCAGTTGTTTTGTCTATCATTGGTGAAATATATAACATACAAGGAATAGGGATTTTTCTATTTATATTTTTTGAAGAAACAGCATTATTCCTTTTAAACTATACTGTTAGGTATATAGCGTCTGTATTCTTCGGAGAGGCAGAGGAAAACTATTACTAAAAGTATGAAGTGCTGGAAAAGATGAATAGGAAGGAGGATACTATATTGAAAGATTTCGTGAGTTACATTAAGAATTATTCGACAAGAGATTTTGTTTATTTTTTTTCGAAAGTGTCAATTGAGTTATATAAAAAGCAGTTAAATGAACCGGAAGCAGAATTAAGGTGTAGTATCACATTTCCATTGAATGCTATCTTGCATGGATTTATACATCGGAAGGTGCAGGTGATGTTGTCGGCGTGGGATATTCAAGACATGGCGTATGTCTCAATTGTTAATGCAAATGATTACAGAAAAGAAATCATGACAAGAGAAAAAGCTGGTACAGTGGTAAATTTGTATAGGGGATATGAGAATGAACATTCCAATAGCGAATATATCAAAGATGCAAAATTGCCGGATATATTTAAGTTTATGATGGGCATGACATATGAACAGTTTAAGTATCAGAATTTAGCATGGACATACCAGAGCTTTAGTCGAAATTATCATATTTTGCTTGGCTCAAGTAAAATTAGCAGGGATGAGATTGTAGATATAAATGAAATTACAGAAGAATTGTTTGGTCTGAGTGCAGACGAGTTTCTGACCAATGTACTTTATTTGTTGTGGTTATCCAGTGAACGTCCCGATCCGTTAGGGGCAGAAGATGATTTATATAAGCATGGGGCAAACAGCATACTCACCAAAGAGAATTTGGAGAAAATTATTAATTATTATTCTGTTACATATGATGATGTAAGGAAGTCTCCAATACAGAAACAATTGTTTTATAGCAAACCATTTGTGATTACTCAAAAGAACAAAGAACCGATTATGGTCAGTATGTATTTGGTACAGATGCTCTTTGCAGATGGTTTATATTGGTTGATTCGGGATTACTATTATAAGAATGGTAAGGGAACTGGGTTTATTATTGCTTTTGGAACAATGTTCGAAGAATATTTTATGGAACTGGCTGAGATTTATCTGTCAGAGGGTATGTGGCACAAAATTCCAGAGCAAGATAAGAAGAGTGCGGATTTCTTTGTAGAATTTGAGGATGCGGTATTCTTGTTTGAATTGAAATCAGGACTGCTTGGAATAAAGGCAAAGCAGCAGGCACCAGATGTTCAACAGATTGATACATTTTACAAAAGAAATATTTTAGAAGCACATGAACAACTTAAAATGTCTGAAAAGGAATACCATGGACAAAAGCCGGTTATTAAAATTTTTTTGCTGTATGAGAGTATGACGAATACGCAAATTGTAATGTCTTCGATACCAGAGATATTTGTTGATGACAGCAGATGTTATATCATGACCATAGAAGACTTGGAGATGATGCTGGCTACATATAAGAATGATAAGGAAAAATTTGTGAAGGTAGTAAAAACATTGGTAGATAATCAGAACAGTAATGCTCAGGTTACAAGTGTTTTACATGTCTTGAACGATTGTGATGCTGTTGGAGATATGCATTTTATTGAGGACAGGGATTATTTTATGAAAATTGCAAAGAGGATGGAACAGGAACTGGAGGTATAATGCCAAATTTAATCTTACGTTGCAACTATCTCAAGAATGCCCCACCTTCACATCTCGCCAATTACATGAATTATATCAGCACCCGTGAAGGTGTGGAGAAGATAGACAACACCTGCGGTTTACTCCCGGCTACGGTCAAGCAAAAGGAACTGATAGCAGATATCCTGTCAAAGATAGAAGATGCAGACCGCATGCATGAGTATTATGATTATCTCCAGAGGCCAACAAGGGAGAATGCGACAGAGTTTATCACGCAGGCATTGGAAAACAACCTTGATATCATAGCCAAGAAGAAAAACTATATAGATTATCTTGCAAACAGACCAAGAGTAGAAAAAATCGGTACGCATGGTCTGTTTTCTAATGAGGGGGAGTCTGTTGTGCTGTCCCGTGTGGCAGAGGAGGCGGCAAATCATCCGGGAGTGATATGGACCAATGTCATCAGCCTGCGGAGAGAGGATGCCGAAAGACTTGGGTATGACAGTGCTGCACAGTGGCAGGCACTACTACGGAGCAGGGTGGAACTTTTGTGTGAAAACTATAAGATAGATAGCAGAAACCTCAAATGGTATGCAGCATTCCATAATGAGTCCCATCACCCTCATGTACATCTGGTGGTATACTCCACAAATCCATCGGAAGGTTATCTATCGCCAAAAGGTATCGACACCATGAGGTCTACCTATGCCCATGACATTTTCCGTCAGGAGTTTATGAGTATTTATGAAAAGAGAACACAGCAAAGGGAACAGTTGAAAGAGCAGGCAAATAAATGTCTGCTTTTTTTATTGCAAGAAATGCAAAGTGGTATCTGTCACCATGAAAAAATTGCAGAACAGATGAAAGTGTTATCCAAACGATTGATGAATACCAGTGGCAAAAAGGTATACGGATATCTGAAAGCAGATGTAAAGGCAATCGTCAATGGTATTGTGGATGAACTGGCAAAGGAAGAGAAAGTGGCAGAGTGCTACAAACAATGGCTAGAGAGCAAAAGTGAGATACTGCATTATTACAAGGATGCAGATGCAGAGCAGCTTCCGTTGTCAGAGCAGAAGGAATTAAAAAGCATCAAAAACATGGTCATCAGGGAAGCAGTCCGATACGGAGAAGGGTATCTTTATACAGAGGACGAGGGACTGGAAGATTTGGAAACCGAAAGGGAAGAAATGGATGCAGATGATTCTGAACTGTCAGAAGATATGGCGGAAGTTCCAGCAGATTATTCTGATGCGGAGCCGGAAACGGAAGAACCGGACAGTCAGGAGTTTTATGCCAAGTGGACGGATGCTTATAAAGAAGCGAGGGAATATCTGTATGGCACATCGGAGATGGAGCCGGATGAGGAGGCTGCCTATGAAATCATGAAAGAGGAGGCAGAGCAGGGAAATGCCTATGCAATGGCAGACATGGGTAAGATGTATGGACAGGGCATTTTTGTGGAAGCAGACAAGGCGAAAGCACAGGAGTGGTATGAAAAGTCCCTAAAGGCAATGCTTATCGTGGAAGGCAGAAAAGAAAACACTTATCTGGAATACCGTATCGGAAAAATGTATCAGTATGGCTTGGGAACTGAGGAGAATCTGCCGGAGGCAGCCAAGTGGTTTGGGATGGCATCAAGTAAAGAGCATAAGTACGCCTTATATTCCCTTGGCATGTTGTATCTGCATGGCAAAGGTGTGGAGCAGGACGAAGAGAAAGCCTGTCAGTTGTTTCAGCGTTCCCATAAAAAGGGCAATCCTTATGCATCCTTTGAGTTGGGGAAATTGTATGAAGCCGGAAGAGGAACCCAGAAGAATACGGATCTGGCGGAGAAGTGCTACCGGGTAGCGTTTCTTGGTTTTTTAAATCTGGAAAAGAAGTCCAGGGATGATACCTTATGGTACCGTATCGGAACCATGTACATGCAAGGAGTTGGTACCGAAGCAGATGAAAAGGAAGCGGAAAAATATCTTAGTAAGTCTGTGGACTATGGAAATACCCATGCAGCCTATCAACTGGCAAAGCTATACATACGTCAGGAAACGGAGAAACTGAAAAGCAACCCGGAGGAAATACCGGACTATGAAAAAATCAAGCAGGCACTTAAATTGCTGACAGCAGCTTCTGAGCAGGGCAATTCTTTTGCAGATTATGCCCTTGGGAAGCTGTATACGGACGGGGAACTGATAGCGAAGAATATGGAAAAGGCATTCCATCATTTACACAAGGCAGCGGATGCAGATAATGCCTATGCGTGGTACCGGTTAGGCAGACTATATCTGTCGGATGAGTATAAGGACATTGGCAGAGCAGTCCGCTATCTTACACTGGCAGCAAACCGGAAAAATGAATTTGCATCATACCAGCTTGGGAAGTTATATCTTGCAGGGGAGGAGGTAGTAAAAAATGTAGAACTTGCCATACGGTATCTGGAGGAGTCAGCCGGCGTGGGAAATCAGTATGCACAGTATGTCCTTGGCAAGGTGTATCTGATGGGAAGAGAGGTAGAACAGGATAAGGAAAAAGCATACGAATATTTCAGATTGGCAGCGGAGCAGGGAAATGTGTACGCTGCTTATTTTCTGGAACACTGGAATGATATGCCCCATCCGGATTTACTACTAATGGCAACCAGACTCATGCATCATCTGGAAAAGATCATAGAGGACGATGCTTCTGGAAAGAAAGGAGGCAGACGAGCCGGTATGGACCGTAAGCTGGCTAGAAAGATTAAGAATAAGAAAATTGCACAGGGTCATGCAAGAGATGATAAGGAAGAAATGGTACAGACACAATAGGAAGGAGGAGCAGATTGGGAGATTTCATTTATTTTACAGAGGAGCAGAAGGAAAGAGCCAATGCAGTACCCATCATGGATATTTTGAAACGGGAGCATGAAGAAGTGGAACGCTCCGGAAATGAATGGAGATGGAAGCGGCATGGTAGTGTGACGTTCCGTGGAAACCGCTGGTACAGACACAGCCAACAGATGGGAAGCCATGCTATTGATTTCATGCAGGAGTTCTTTGGGATGTCTTATCCGGAGGCAGTTACCTATTTGTTAGATGGGGAAACCGGACAGGTCATTCATGGAGGAAGTCCGCCGAGGGAAACAACAGGCAAGAAATCAGTACGTCCCAAGGAAGAGAAAATCATAGAAGAAAAAGAACCGAAAGTATTAATACCACCGGAAAAGAACGATACCATGAAAAGAGTATATGCCTATCTGATGCAGAAAAGGCATATCAGTAGGGAGGTGCTGTCCTTTTTTGCCAGACAGGGAACACTGTATGAATCGGCCGGGCATCACAACGCTGTATTTGTCGGAGTGGATAAGGAAGGGAATGCACGCCACATACATAAAAAGGGTACTTGTTCGGATGGCAGGAGCTTCCGCATGAACGAGGATGGTTCGGACTCTTCCTATGGGTTCGGTTATGTCGGAGCAGGAAATAAGTTGTATGTATTTGAGGCACCCATTGACTTTCTATCATTTCTGACCTTGTACCCTGTAAACTGGCAGGAGAACAGTTATATTGTCTTAAACGGAGTTTCAGAACATGCCATGCTACAGATGTTAAAGGATTATGCGAATCTGGATACGGTTGTGCTGTGCTTAGACCATGATCCGGCAGGTATAGAAGCCTGTGGAAGACTGGCAGAGATTCTGGTGCAGAATGGGTACAGACAGATTAAGAATTTAAAATCTTCCTGCAAGGACTGGAATGAAGATTTAAAACTCCTGCATGGGGAAGAAGTAATTCCGGCACAGGAGCATCCAAAGATTCTAGAATGCGATGCGTGGATGGAAATACTAAAGCAGGTCACAGACAGTGTGGATATGAAGTATGCCACCAAGGAAAGCGTGTGCCGGTATTATCAGGACATTTACAATGCACTGAAGAAAGGAAACGGAAAAGAACATCTGGAGGATGCTTTCGACGGTGGAGGAATGCTTTTAACCGGGGTGTTAATCCGATGCATGGAGAAAACAGGAAGGGAACTTGGCCGGGAAACAAGTGCAGATGAAATACTGGATAACCTGCATAAGCGATACCGGCCACATAGGGATAAGGGGAACTACAATACAAGGCTTCGGAACATGCAGAAAGCCTTTGAGGAACTGATGGAGGTATTTGACAAAAAGGATTTGTCCTTAAAAGAGAATAAAGAAGAATTTGTGAAGAAGTGTATGAGCCTTACGATGGAATGTATTAAGGCTCATATTTTTGTTGCAACAGAATACGAGGAACCCATACAAAGAAAGGAGATGAGGATGGAATGCAGCCAGTAGTGATATTGTTAATGTCCGGGGGTATTATGTTTTCCGTGATTGGAGGACTCTCCCTGCTGGCACATTATTATACGCTGAATGGAATCAAAAGTAAGACCGTAGGAGATGGTCAGCATGGTACCGCCCGGTTTGCTACCAAGAAGGAAATCGAGGAAACCTATGTGGAAGTAGCCTATGAGCCTGAGAAATGGAGGAAAGGAGAAAACCTGCCTACTGCACAGGGACTTGTGCTGGGGAGCATTGAAAGAGCAGGAAAGTTATATGCCCTTGTGGATACGGGTGATGTGCATTGTCTGATGATTGGAGCAGCAGGTGTTGGTAAGACCGCACACTTTCTCTATCCCAACATCGAATATGCCTGTGCCTGTGGGATGAGTTTTCTAACTACGGATACCAAGGGTGACCTTTACCGAAACTATGCAGGCATTGCCAAGAAATACTATGGGTACCATACCGCAGTCATTGACTTAAGAAACCCTACCAGAAGTGATGGCGATAATATGCTCCACTTGGTAAACAAGTACATGGATGAATACCTAGCAGATCATAATAATTTAAGTGCCAAAGCAAAGGCAGAAAAATATGCAAAGATTACTGCCAAGACTATTATATCCTCCGGGGGAGCCGATAGTGCCAGTTACGGACAAAATGCATTCTTCTACGATGCCGCAGAAGGGGTACTGACCGCAGTTATTTTGTTGATTGCAGAATTTTGTCCCAAGGAGAAACGACACATCATCAGTGTATTTAAACTGATTCAGGATTTACTGGCACCATCCAAGGTAAAAGGAAGAAATCAGTTCCAGTTACTTATGGCCAAGCTTCCAGATACCCATAAGGCAAAATGGTTTGCCGGAGCAGCTTTAAATACCGCAGAACAGTCCATGCAGTCTGTTCTTTCCACAGCACTCTCCAGACTCAATTCTTTCCTCGATTCAGAACTGGAGCAGATATTGTGCTTTGATACCGCTATCGATGCCGAGATGTTTTGTAAGCAGAAAACAGCGGTATTTTTAGTTATGCCGGAAGAGGACAATACCAAGTATTTCATTATCTCTCTGATTTTGCAGCAGCTCTACAGAGAAATCCTTGTGGTGGCAGACGAGAATGGAGGGAAGCTGGATAACCGTGTGGTTTTCTATTGGGATGAGGTGGGAACCATACCAAAGATTGAGAGTGCGGAGATGATGTTCTCTGCATCCCGTTCCAGAAGGGTAAGCATTGTACCCATGATACAGTCCTTTGCACAATTAAGTAAGAACTACGGAAAAGAAGGGGCGGAGATTATCATTGATAACTGCCAGGATACCATTTTCGGTGGATTTGCACCCAACTCGGAATCCGCAGAGGTACTGTCAAAGAGCCTTGGCAATAAGACGGTTATGTCTGGCTCCATCAGCAGGGGAAAGAACGATTCGAGCCAGTCCCTCCAGATGATTCAAAGACCATTGATGACATCGGATGAATTAAAGTCCTTGCCGAAAGGAAACTTTATCGTGTCGAAAACAGGCAGTCATCCAATGAGGACTAAGCTGAAACTGTTCCTAAAGTGGGGAATCACTTTCGAGGAGCCATACGAGATTGAGGAAAAGTCGGCAAGAAGGGTAGCCTATGCAGACAAGCAGGAGATTGAAGAAGAGATTATCCGCAGATATATGTGCTGTGTGGATGAGGAGCAGGAAAGTACGGAACAGAGTACTGCATCCAGAAGCGGAGGTATGATGCAGTCTCAGATGAATGAAACAGTGACGAAGGTCAGACAGGCTCTCAGAACAGAGGATTAGGTGATTAGTTGAGCAAAAAAGAAATATATCAAGCAGAATTGCCCCATAGGGCTGTGGCGGTATATCTGTACTTAAAGGATCGTGCGAATAAGGAAGGCACCTGCTATCCGGCAATCGGTACCATTGCAAAGGAACTGCATCTGTCTGTCAGCACAGTAAAACGTGCCATCAGTGATTTGGAGGAGAACGGATTTATACGCAAGAAACAGCGCTGGCGTGATAATGGAGGCAGAAGCAGTCTGCTGTTTGAAATCATAAGATAAGCACAAAGGGGATACTGCGTAGGTCAGGTGGACTATGGTATGGTTCACTGTGACCTATGCAGGGAAGTAAACAATAGAAAGTAATGTCAGAAGAAAAATATACATGATAAAGTTTGTGAAAAAATTATATGTACCAATAGGTAAACAGGACAAGTGTTTTAGGTCGTTGTAAGATTATAAAAAACTAGTAAAGTATAAAATGTGAGAAACTAAAAAATTCGTACCTGAGTATATATTATGAAAAAAACAGATTATATAGATACAACTTTTCTAAAAAAAGAATATGCCCTTTCATGTATTGAAAATTATCTGCTTGTTATTCTTTCGCAAAAGTATGAATGTTGGCAGAGTGTTTTTTCTGAAAGTTTTATGAGATTTGCAGAAGTGATCAATAGTCTTGGAAGTGTAGGATATAGCTATTTTAAAGGAATACCTAGATTACATACAACTGCCATGGAGCAAGGATATGTTCAGCTGGAGTATATAGAGGGTAGAGAGGTTTTTGATAATAGTAACACAGAATACTACGCCATCATGGTCAAAGAAGAGTATATGAGAGAAAGGTATAATGTAAAACTTTGGCGAGAAGACCATTTTATTCTTCTTTGTAATAAACCGGATGGAACTAAGAAATATCTTAATGATGTGCCACCAGATAGTGGAATACTTGATATGAGTCAGATATTAAAAGTATATAAGAATGAAGCAATAATTTTTAAATTGAGTGACCGCGTATTTGAAATAAGTGAGAAAAACATTAAATCCAATAGTTGCAAAATAATTGATTTGTTAGAAATATCTACGGAACAAGTTAATCAAGAATTCTTATTGACAAACATCAATGTATTAAGAGATTCTGTTGGAATTGAAAAAGTACTTGTAAAACGGCAAGGTGAGTATTTAAGACTGTTCGATCCAGACTATGATAATAATGAATATTATAATTTTTTATGCAAAATTTATGCAAAAATAGAGTATATGAGGTTAAAAAATGCATCGAAAAAAAAGATACTTGAGGTAATAGAAGAAATTAAATCTGCAGATACAGAATATTATAATTGTGTGAAAAATCTTTTAGGGAGAAAAGAGAATAATGAGTACGGATTTTAATAGAGAAGTGAATGATATACTTTTCAAACTTTCAGATATTAACTTGGAGGAAGAAGTAAGTTTTAATCTTGCGATAGGAGAGAAGCTTATAGGAGGAGCTATACTCAACAGGGTTGTTAATATTGTATATAAAAATCTAAAGAGAAGGCATAGTCTGTTAGATTTCGAGACTGTTTTTCAGTTGCTATATGACGCGAATATAGCAAAGGCAGAATTTTGTAAAAATAACATTGCTAATTTATGCGAAATAATGGAAACTGCAGATTTTCCATTTGCTTTACTTAAAGGAGCATATCTTATAACAAATATTTACGAAACAGGTGACAGAATTTCCAATGATGTTGACATTTTAGTAAATGAAAAAAATGTTGGTAAATGCAAAAAAATTCTCAATGATAATGGATTTATTCAAGGATGGGTAGAAGATGGACTATTTATAGAAGCATCAAGAAATGATATTGTTATGGCTAAAATGAATTTTGGCGAAACAATACCATTTATTAAAAAAACAGACAATGGATTTGTCACTGTAGATGTTAATTTCTCTCTTGGATATAAACCGATGGAGGATGATAGTATAATTACCGAAATGCTTGATAGAATTGTAATTTATCCATATAGGGCTACAAATCTCGTAACTCTTGAAGATAAGGATTTTATAATTCATTTATGTCTACATTTATATAAAGAGGCAACAACATCAGAATGGGTATTCAGAAGAAAAGATTTGAACTTGTATAAATTTAATGACATATACGTTCTACTTGTAAAATATGGTTCAATAGAGATGTACAAAGAACTTGCAAAAAGGGTTATACACTATGGAGCGGAAAAAGAGTGCTATTTTGCGCTGTGTCATACAAAAGAAATTTATACAAAGCTTGGACAAATGGAAGGATATGAAGAAATGCTGGATAAAATAAGGCCGGCTAATTTGGAGTATCTAAGACAAATTGTTAATCCCGTAGAAAAAGTAGTATATGAGTATAATATGGATTTTCTTGATTGGATAGCAAGTGAAGACAGAAAAGCATGTTTGTTAAAAAGTGGTTAACAGCGATTTTGGGGGAGAATTTCTAATATTAGAAATAATAAAATTTTATAATGTTTAATAACGAACTAGTGAAATATAGGAGAATATGCAATGGAAGAAAAAATAAAAAAAATAATTTGCAGTATCTTAGACAGAAATATTGCGATAGAGAATGGTGAAGATATAAGAGTGTATGGCATGGATTCATTACTGAAAGTACAGCTTGTTATTGGGATTGAAAATGAATATAATATAGAGTTTGCCGATGAGGATCTTGATCAAAAGAGTTTTACAACCATTGATGAAATTTGCCAACTTATTAATAAATATAAGAAATGAATGAGGCTTGTGATAGATGGGGGTTTTGTGGAATGTACTCAATAAGGCACTTAAGGAAAATGCAAATGCATTGATAAGTGAACATAATGGGAATACCCAAACTTATGGTAATTTGTTGCTAGAAATTGAAGAGAAATGTAGTTCCTTGGACAAAAGAAATTTATATGGATTAAAGTGTATTATTTTATGTAAAAAATCTAGCGAAGCACTGAAAATGTTATTGTTGTGCTGGAGTCTAGATATGGTTGCTATTCCAGCGTCGTTTCATTACGGTGAAGATAACATTAACAGTATTTTGAATGTTACGAAACCGGATTTGATATTAACAGATGATGAAGACATTGATATTGTAGGGAATGTGCCAATATTTACATTTAGCAATTGGAATGGGAATAATTGTGGGCAAGAAACAGATTTAGAACTTGATAAGATAGAGATACTGATGTGCACTTCAGGAACTACAGGAAAACCAAAAGCTAGCATGTTGACAGGGCAAGCAATTGCAACAAATATCAATATGATTCTTAATTATTTTCAACTTGATTCTGCAGATAATATTTTGGTGTGTAGGCCATTATATCATTGTGCGGTTCTAGTTGGAGAAGTGCTTGTTTCAATAATAAAAGGAGTAAATATTTTATTTTATTCTGGGGGATTTAACCCTATTATTGTCAGTCGAATCGTTTTTGAAAAAAATATTACTGTAATGTGTGGGACTCCAACGATATTAAAAGGAGTAGCTGACTATTTGAAGTATAAGGATAGAACAAAGAAACTACATATGATTGCAGTGAGTGGAGAATTTCTTCTTCCGGAATATGCATCTAAAATAGAAGAAGCCTTTCCAGAAACTCAAATTTATAATGTATATGGGCTTACTGAAGCAGGACCTAGGGTATCATACTTACCATACAAAGATTTTGATAGCAAGCCAGAATCGGTAGGAATCCCATTAAAAGGTGTAAAAATAAGAATTGTATCTAAGGGCGGATTAGAAAAAAAGGGTAAAATAGGAAATATTCAGATAAAGACACCTTCGTTAATGAAGGGATATTATGGAAGTCTCGAAAAAACAATAAGCAGATTTTGTGGAGAATGGTTTGACACAGGCGATATTGGTTATTTTGACGAAAATGGATATTTATATGTTGTCGGAAGGAGTGATGACATGATAATAAAGTCCGGCATTAATATATATCCACAAGAAGTTGAAAGCAAACTGGTAAAAATGGTTGAAATAGAGGATGCTATAGTATATGGGAAATTAGAAAAAAATATAGAACAGATTTATGCAGATATTATTCCATCTCAATTATTTAAAGACATTAGTGAGCAAGAAATGAAAATACGTATTTCAAAAATAATTCCATCATTTCTTATGCCATATGAAATACATCTAGTAGAGCATTTTCCACGAAATGCATCAGGAAAAGTCGTGAGGCCGCACTTTGTGAAAAGAGAACTATTTGATTATGAATGAGGATATGGTTCTATGCTAAAAATAAAGAATTACCAGTTTATATGTTTGAATAAATCAGAGTAGAAATCATTAGATTGCGCATATTAGTGGCAACAAATTAGTTTATAGGAAGGATAAAAAATGATTTTATCAATACATGGGGGGCATAATGCATCGGCGTCTCTTATTACTAAAAAAGATGGAGAAATAAAAAGCTGGTGCGTTGAGGCTGAGAGAGTGGATAGAATCAAGATGTCTCTTGGCTGCGAAAAATATGAAGGTAGCGATTTTTCTTCGTCTGCAAAGTCGAAATGGATTATCAACAAAAAAAGTAATTTTTCACTATTATTGAAAAGATTATTTAGTGAAGCAGGAATTACCGAGGCGGATGTTGATATTATTGTGATTTCACAAAATACAGATGTTAGTAGAATTCCAAAGGATCTTAGCAGCAAGAAAGTAATAAAAATTCCCCACCATCTGGCTCATGCTGCATTGTCATTTTATACATCTAATTTTGAAGAAGCTCTTGTAGTGGTATGTGATGGTGAAGGGGAGCTAACTGATAAGGGATATGAAACGCAAACGGCATGGAAGTTTGATAGCAAGGGCTATACGGAGTTAATGGCAACATATAAAAAAGACCATTATGAGATGGGAATTGCTAACGCGTATGAAATATATACATATTGGTTGGGATATGGATATAATGGTTGCGGCACCACAATGGCGTTGGCATCATTTTCAAATAAACATACAGAGATTGCTGATAATCTCTTTGTAGAAGATGAGCATAATAACATATTTGTAAACAAAAAAATAATTGATTTACAAGGTCATGTAAAAAAAGTAAATTATGTAAAAAAAGGCACAGTTGCTTTTAATCAAGATCATGAGAAAATGATGAGAAGTATTTCTTTGCCGCCCAAATATAAATTAAGATATTCTCCAGATCCATCGATTAAAAATGAATTTATTATGATGGCTGCAGATATACAATATGCAACTGAAAAGGCTGTTATATCGTATATTGAGAAAGCTAGGAAAATGGTATCATCGGAATGTATTTGTATGGGTGGTGGAACTTTTCTTAACTGTAATTTAAATTCAAAAATTCGAGAACTTCCAGGGGTTAAAAATATCCATGTTCCTACTGCACCTGGAGATGGAGGTCTATCCCTTGGTGCAGCACTGGCTTATTATTTTTCTTACAATGAGAAATGTAAAGTAGCAGACACCGCATTTATTGGATGTAGTATTGTTCCGATTAAACCTAATGATTCGGATAGTATTACATATATAAAGATTGCCAATATATCTCAAAAAGCAGCAGAATTAATCGCAGATGGAAATCTTGTGGGATGGTGTCAAGGAAGGGCAGAATTTGGACCTCGTGCTTTAGGTAATAGAAGTTTATTAGCAGATCCAAGGACAATGAAAAGTCATACACGCATAAACGAAATGCTTAAACATAGGGAGGCATTTCGTCCGTTTGCACCTATAGTTTTAGAAGAGCATTATAGCGAATGTTTCGAAGGGGTGTTACCTATACCCTATATGTTGGAGACTAGAATAATTAAGGAACAATGGAGAGAAAAAATACCAGCTGTCTGTCATGTTGATAATAGTGCAAGAGTGCAGATAGTAAATTCCCAAAATTCTCCGAAGCTTAATGAACTAATAGAAGCTTTTTTTAGGCTTACGGACGTTCCGGTTCTTATTAATACTTCGCTGAATAGAAATGGAGAACCTATTGTAAACGATGCAGTTGAAGCAATAGAGCTGCTTAGAAAAGGAATGTTGGATTACCTTATAATTGGAGATTATTTATATTTCCAGAAGGAGAAACAATAATAGATGAAAAATTCTGATAGTATATGTTGTTTTAGAAGTAGAGAAGAAAGCAGAGATAGAAGGGTATGCTGGGAAATAACTACAGCATGCAACTTGAAATGTTCGTTTTGTCATAGAGCTAATTTTGAAAATGAATTTTATGATTACCAGAATATTGAACAGACAATAGGATTATTAAAAGAACATGCAATTACAAATGTCATAATTTCTGGAGGAGAACCGCTTTTGCATCCACATTTTTTTGATATTGTAAAGCGTTTGAGAGAAGAAAAATTTGAGATAGATGTTTGTTCAAATGGAGTATTATTCGATGATAATAAGCTTGTAACTCTCAGAAATTTTTTGAGTGAGATATCTATATCCTTGGACGGTTATGAGCCGGGGCGACATGACCAAATGAGAGGATTAAAGGGTAGTTTTGAAAAAACAATAATAAATATTAAAAAATTAATTGAACACGGTTTTGATGTACATATTACCACAGTAGTAGATTCACAGTTTGCAGGAGAAATAGTAAAAACCGTTGATTTTTTAAATGCTCTTGGTATAAAAACAGTATCATTTCTTGGACTAATTCCAATTGACTCGGGTGAAAATAATATTTTTCATGATGATTGTCAAAGAAAATTAATAGATCAAATAAGTGAAGTAAGAACAAAGTATCCAGAAATGGTCATAAATACCAAGCAGCTACTATGTGAGCAAAGTAAATGTAACTGTGGAGCTGGAAATATTATATTTGGCTTGGGAACGGATGGAATAGAATTGGTTCCCTGTTTGTTGACTAGAAAAAGAGAAGGTAAGGATGAAAGAAAAATCGGACCAGGTTTATGCCCTGGAAGCAAATATTTAACAGCACGGAGAAAAAAATGTTAAGCGAATTAGATTTACATGTAACAAATAGATGTACGATTAAGTGCGATTATTGCTGTTTCTCGTCAAATAGAAAGCAATTAGTGGAGTTATCGACTGATGAATTTAAAAAGGTAATGTCGGACGCGGTTTCAATGGGATGTAAGCATGTTCACTTTACAGGAGGAGAGCCATTATTAAGAGCTGATATTGGAGAACTTATTTACCATGCTAATTCACTGGGATTAAAAATAAGAATGCAAACCAATGGAATGCTTTTAACAACAGAGGTGGCAAACCAATTATCCAGTTTAGGACTTGAATCGGTAATGATAAGTCTTGATTCATGGGATGAGCAAATACATGACACAATTCGAGGTACAGGAACATGGAAAAAGGCAATTGCAGCAATCGAGGTGGCAAAGAATATTGGGCTAAAAGTTAGAGTAAATTCTGTATTGACAAAAAAAAATATGAGTTCAATTTTAGAGACAGCCAAATATGTAAAATCATTAGAAATACAAGATTATTCGGCTTTTTATTTTAGTCCTATTGGATGCGGAAAAGAACGAAACGATTTATGGATACCAGCTATGGAGTATTTTATATATTGGAATAATCTACAAAGAAAGATTGAAAATGAAAAAAGTCTTTGTGATATGAATATTGTTATTGAAAAGGGTTATGCATCATGGGAAGAAGCTAAGCATCTAGAAATTGAAGGATTTACAGGTTGTGGAGGAGGATGTCTTAACACATTTAAAAACAGAGATTATCTTATTGTAAGATGTGATGGAAATGTATATCCATGTATTATGGCTATTGAGAACGAAACCCTAGGTAATGTAAGAGAGAAGGAATTATGCGAAATATATTTAAATAGTTCTGAATGGAATAGATTATTACCTACTAATGTTCCAGAATGTAAAGATTGTATTCATATGGAATTATGTGGAGAAGGGTGTAGGTATTATCCCAAACATAGCGATTCTAGTCATGATAGTCGATGTATAAAGAATACGCTTGTGCCATTATGTCCAATAATGAAATACAATTTTAAAAATGGACGTTTCGGTGGTTCATCGGATGATGTGATGGAATGAGTACGGTACGAATGAAGGAGAGTTAAACATGAAAACGTGTGATGTGGTGTTAATTGGATATGCAGTTAATTCAACTTCCGGTGGATATACAAATCGTAACGTAAAATATGTAGATACGGTGGGCATTAAATATTTATATAGTCATTTTTATGGAACGTATTGTGCTGAACCAGTTGCCTTTTTGCAACTTGCAGCTCAAATGAGAGCTGCAGGAATTGATACCTACATCTTAGATGGTTTGCTATTAGGGTATTCTAGAAGCGAAATGGAGCAATGTCTAAAAAAGATAAAAACAGATATATATTGTTTTAGTTTGTATGAATCGAGCAAGGCAGACATACTTTATTTAATGCATTATGTAAAAAAATTAAATCCAAATGCGATTGTAATTACTGGTGGCCCTTACGTTACTCTGTGTTATCGCGAATTAATAGAGCGGGAGAATGTAATTGATTATATTGTAATTGGTGATGGGGATTTTGCCATGCGAGATTTAGTAACTGCGTTGCTTTATAATAAATTGCACCATGATATTCCTAATGTTGTTTATAGAAACAAAAGTGGTCAAGCAGTTATGGATGTTTGTCCTGAAGCAGTAGATATGGACGAACTTATCGCACCTTCAAGAGATTTTGTGGATATTATTAAGCAAAAAGGATTTTCTTTAAGTCTTGCAAGCAGTAGAGGATGTGGCCATGGAGTATGTTCATTTTGCTATCTTAATCAATATCAAAAGAATAGTAATCAACCCAAGTTTAGATTCAGATCTCCAGAACTATTAATTGAGGATATAAAAGAATTAGTTGAGAAATATGAAATAAAGAAATTAACATTTGTGGATGATGATTTTTTTGGTCCTAATTCATACGGAGTAGAGAGAGCTAAACATTTCTTTGAACTTCTTATAGAAAACAATATAAGGCTGGAGCTATATATCAATGTCCGAATTGCATCAGTTCTATATCTGATTTCTAACAACTTACTTAAATTGGTAGCAGATGCAGGTGTAAAATATATTTTCATAGGAATAGAATCTTATAATGACGATATTTTACGTAGGTATAAAAAAGGAATAACAACGCAGGATATCGATATGGTTTGTAATAAACTTGATGAATATGGGATTTATATTAATCCTGGAATGATAACTTTTGATTCATTAATTCTTCCACATCAGGTAAAAAATAATGTTGATTTATTAAAACGGATTCAGTATTATGATTTGTTCATGTTTACTAGAACACTAATGGATTTACCGAGCGATAAGCAGGCAATGAAAAATAACCAAATAACAAGTGGGTTTTTCAAAAATGAAAAGACAGAAAAGCTATATTATTCGCTTGTTGAATTTAGAGATCTTGTGTATCCGCTATATGCTGAAGTAGACAAAAAATTAATAACAGAGCAAATACGAAATAAAATTGTAGAAGCACACTTTGATTACTTTTATGAATTATATGACTTTATTGTCAATGATAATGAAAACCTGGAATTAGGTATGTTAAAGGATAAATTTGTGGCTCGAATACGCAATATAACAAATCGTATTAAGAGAAAATAATGGATTAATTGAAATGGAAAAAACATTGATTATATTTAAGCCGGATTCTGGTAATAACATTAAACTAAAAATAGATATGAGGTATGTGCTAAAAAGATACGATTTAGAAGTTATTAGAGAAGAAGTGCTTATATTGGATGAACAGAGGACTTTGGCTATTTGGAATCATTGTGCCGATGATTATGTATTAAAACAATTGTTGTTCAAATATCTTAGCGGAAAAAAATTGAAGATTTATTACATCCTTGGTAATGATGCAGTAAGAAAGGGGGCTGTAATCAAGCGATTTCTGCGCAATAAATATGGAAAATCTTATTATTCAAATTGTGTACATATTCCAGACAGTTATGAAGAATATATATATGATTTTGAATTATTAAAAACCGTAGGTAAGGAAACTATACGTAAGAGAAAATTATTTCCTCAAAAGGAGGGAGAAAATAACTTTAATCTGGAAAAGAATGAGTTGGACTTTATAACCGAAAAATTATGGAGGAATATTTTTAAAAAAAATATTACCAAAGTAATTCAAAGAAAAATAGCAACTTTAATTTATAAAAAGGAAAACTTTGCACTAGCTCGTCTGAGAGAAAAAAATAACATTATTGATATTTTATCAATGTTTATAGAACTGAATGGAGAAGATAAATATTATGAGGCATATTATGCAACATTGATATTTGTTGAGTTGGGAAGTTATCCACTAAGTGAAAATAGAGAAAAAAAAGATATTATTTGTGTGTGTGATTTTGTAAGAAACTATGGGATTGGCTGTGATATGTATATTGAAGGAAAAAAGGTATGAATTTGTTTGTAACTATGAATTATCCTTTTGAAGAAAAAAAATACAAGTCGAAGTTGGAAGAAATCTACAGTATTGATGGCATAACAGGCATAAGGATCAATTTGTGCCGCTATGAAAGAGATGATTATAAAAAAGCAGTTGACTTTTTAATGAAAATATTAGAGGAACCGGCAAAAGATTATCAACTTGTATTTGATTTACCTTTTCCTCGTAATAAATCTAGAATCCTCTCTTTTAATCTTATGGCCAACGAGATTAAACGGTCAAATCTATATAGTATTGTGTTAACGCAACCAGAAAACGAAAATGAAATACAGGTTACGGGAGAGGCTTTCTCTGAAAATTTAAAAAAGGGAGACATATTGTATTATGGAGATGGAGATGGAACTTTTGAGATTATTAAGGTAGGGGACAAAAAAATGCAAGTAGTAGCCTTAAATTCATTTTTAATATGGAAAAATAAGGCTATCACAGGAAGTTTATTGCAGAATTCTATTGAAACAATAAAACCATTAATAAGCCTTATAGAACTTACATCAGTGCCAGGAAAAATTAGTTTTTTTCCTTCGTTTGTAACCTGTCAGAATGAAGTAGAGAAGTTGAGGGGAATGCTTTATAAAAAAGCGTTGATAATACCCAAAATAGAATGTTTTAAAAGTCGCGAATCTATTGATGAAACAATAGACAAAAGCGATGGAGCATTATTGGCTCGAGGAGATATGGCTTACTATATGGGGATAACAAATATTTTAGAAATTGAAAGATATGTGGGTAGAAGGACGCAAGAACAAGGAAAAAGATTGTTTGCAGCAACAGATATTTTAGAAAGTCTTCAGGAAAATACTATTCCACTTCGTGCGGATGTTACAGATGTATGTGTATTAAATGAAATTGGATGTACGGATTTAATCATTAGTAATGCGTTTTCTAATATAAGAAATGTTGTTGCATTTCTTAATTTGTTTTGAAAGAAATTTCCTTATTCACAAAATTAGGTAATTATACGAGGAGATATACTATGGACGAAAAATGGAGAACAAAAGAGCTGAGTAGAAAGGAGGTAATTGAGAAATATCCACAAGTTCCTCCAATTACTGTTTTAAAGACAGATGTTAGTAGAAGAGGAATACTTTATACGGATAAGGCATTTGATAAAGTTGATGTAAACAAGCACCATATTGAACCAGAAGAGTTTATGGGAACAGGTAGAGATCTTGGGAAGAGAGTTTCACCAATTGGTGTTACTTTGCGTGATGGATCTTTGATTTGCAGAGGACATTGGGCAGATAAAACTATTACAAGAGACCCCTATTATATAGATGTTGTTGATGACAAGCTTGTGCTTGTAGATGAAGATGAAGTGCTTGAGGAGGTTGAATTTTGGGAGAAACCTAATTTTTATGACAAGTACACAAGTAATGGAACGCCAATGTGGAAGATAGCTTCAGGTAGGCCACAAAGAATATCAGTTGTACCATATCCTAAATGCGATTTTTGGGGAACTGAAGTAGGAGGATGCAAATATTGCAGTCTTTTTGCAACAACGAGAACTGTCAAAGAAATTCTGCGCGATGAAAAGTATTTTCAGGATGTTACCGAAACAGTTGAAGAAGCACTAAAACAGAAGGGAAGATATAGTGTTTTTCATATGACTTCTGGATCTGCTTTTAGCGGTAAAGAACCTTTTGATGATGAAGTAGAACTTTATATTAAGACTTTACAGGCAGCAGGAAAAGCTTTTAAAACTCAAAAATTTCCGGTTAAGCTAGTTGCAAGTGCATTTAGTGAAAAACAACTAAAAAAATTGTATGAAAATACAGGAATTACAACATATACTACGGACCTTGAAGTATTAAATGAAGATTTATTTAATTGGATTTGTCCGGGTAAAGCTAAATATCTTGGATATCGTGAATGGAAAAACCGAATGTATAAGGCTGTTGATATCATGGGAAAAGGAAATGTATATTGTGGTATTGTTGGTGGTGTAGAGATGGCACAACCGTATGGATTTAAGACAGAAGATGAAGCATTACTTCATACCTTAACAGAAGCAGATGAAATTGCTTCCCACGGTGTAAGTTTTGCAGAGGGTATTTGGACTACGGATCCCAAGTCTGTTTTTAGAAATCAGGTAACACCTTCTCTTGAGTATTTTATTAGATTGGCTATAGGACTTGCAGAAATAAGACAAAAATACGGTCTACATGTGTTTACAGACGATTATAGAAGATGTGGAAATCATCCCAATACCGATTTAGCACGTATAGATTATATATAGGAGAATTCAATAATGAAAATAGACAAAAAATACATTCAGTTAATTAATGACCCTTCTGCAGTAAAAATTCTTTCCACGGTCAGCAAAAGTGGAATTCCTCATGTAGTTGTAAAACAATCTATTCATTATGAGGATGGTAAAATTGTGTACTTGGAACGGTTGGAGGGTTCTAAGACTAATAAACATATGACATATAGTCTTTGGTTTAACAAAATGGTTGCAATAAATGTCTTATCTAAAGACAAAATGAGTATACAAATCAAAGGTGTTCCGGAAAAAATGTTAGTTGCAGGTTCGGTATTTGAAAAGTATTATACAAGCGTTAACAAAAAAGATTCTGGAGATTTAGCCGCTGTATACTACATAAATATAAAAGAGGTTATTGATGAATCTTATGAAATTCGAGAACAGGAACATACAAATGAGTTTCCGTTATATATGCATATTGATAGGTTAGCAAAGAGTAATGAATATAGGTGCATTTAATATATTAGATGAACTCAAATTGTCACATCCTTATGTATATGATTTAAAAAATATTAAGGATATAAAGGATGAAAGTGTTTTGTTCGTTCGTTATTGTGATGGGGAAAAGCATAAAAATCACACAATAAGTGGAATTGCATTTAAAGACAATGTTAGTAATTACATTGTTGAATATCAAAATGGTTTATTGGTTCAAATTGCAGATGTTATTACTGGTATTGGTGGTTTTGCTGTCTATTTATATGATAAGTATATTTACGGTGAATATGTTGATGGAGAAATTGTTTCACTATTAAGAGGTGGTTATTGCCAAAAGCGTTTTCTTATTGACAGAGAAAAAGGAAATATCCGTGTGTTGACTGTAGATCAACAAGTGATTTGTAAAAATATAAATCATAAATATATTTGGAAAGAATACCATTCTGAAATGAATGACAAAGAATTTCTCAACAGGCTATTTACATTAAAAAAATTGTTAATGAATATCAAGGACACAAACGGCTTATTGCTTGAGGGACATTTTCTGGAAAATTCTCTTATATTCAGCGATGCAGCACATAAAACGATAAACATAGATTTTCACAGAATATTTCAAAATAGTAATGAAGTATGGCTAAGAGGTAGTGCTGAAAATATACATGGAGTATCCGTTGATCACTTAAATATTGACATTGACCCAAAGGTAGATCTTGTCTGCATTAGGAAGGGGGCTTTGCTTTGTCATTACATAACATATTATATAAATGAACTGAATGTATTTTTCAAAATGTACGAGAAAGAAAATTTTCAGAATGTGTGTCTAAATGACGAGAGACGTTAAGAATGTTCTATATTCTAAAAAATAGGAATATGAATCGGGAAAGGTACAAATTATGAAAAAATGGAATATCGGATGGGGAACAACATCGTTATGTAATATGAAATGCAAATTTTGTTACAGCAAATTTCATAGAAATGAGACAAAAGATTTAGGATTGAAAGAGTGGTTGCATTTTGTAGATGGCAATCACGAATATATTAATAGTATTAATTATGGAACAGGCGAAAATAGCATAAGCGATGATTGGTTTTCTCTCATAGCATATATAAGAACAAAGTATCCTGAAATACGGCAGGCACTTACTACAAATGGGTATACTAGTGAAGTAATTCAAAGAGATTCAGATAAGAAAAAAATTCTATTACCAGCTATTGACGAAATAGATATTTCTTTGGATTATGCTGATAAGAAAAAACATAATGAATTCAGAGGACAAGAACATGCTTTTGAATGGGCGATACAAATGTTAAAAATCTGCAAAGATGAAAATATTCAAGCAACCATTGTATGTTTAGGTAGTGCTCGAAATATGTATACTGATAACCTTGAAGGAATATTTAAGATTGCCAAAGAATATAATGCATTAGTGAGAATAAATCTATACAGACCAACCGAAGGCATCAATGAATTTACAAAACAGTTTATTCTTAGTCCGGAAAAACTCTTAAATATACTATATTGGATAGATAGAAACCATCATATTTTGTCCATTAGTGATGCTCTTTTATCGAATCTTGTTACCAATTCATTTGAAGAGGATCCTTCTGGAATTGATAGTATAAGAATATTGCCAGATGGTAGTATAACACCCTCTACATATTTAATAGAAAAAAATTTTATTGTTGGAAATATTCTTGAAAAAGAGGTAATGAAAAGACTTACAAAAGAAATGCCAATGCGAGCAATAATTTTTGATTGTATTCCTGAAGAATGTAAACACTGTAAATATGTACAATTATGCAAAGGGGGAGTTTATGATAGAAGATATATTTGGAATAAAACCTTAAGTAAAAAAGATCCTTATTGTATATATACTCCTGGTGGTGAGGATTTCAATAAAATAGAAATTACAGATGCTAAATTTAATTCTGTACATCATGGTTATCTTCCTACTATGTTTTTTGAACCATAAACCATACTTTGAGAATAATCGTAGTGGCGTATGATAGATTTGTTAAATCCTAGATTAGCATTTATTTGTTGACCAAAGTTTAATAGACTCTTTAATAAAGAAAAACTTGAAATAAGGTAATTTGCTTGCTATAATCTGTATAAGATTGTGCATATGAGTCGATTGGCTAATGTTCATGTGCTCATAGCTCAGTAGGATAGAGCAACGGCCTTCTAAGCCGTAGGTTGGGGGTTCGACTCCCTCTGGGCACATTCTTTTATGCGAAAGAAAATATGTTTTCCGTAAATTTAATTAGTAGAGTATATATTTAAGGTAATATATAAGTAGGTGATTGATAAATGATTTTATCAATTCCTGTGGATATCTTTCCACTATATTAAGGAGAGAAAACAGGTCAGTATTCAGAATTGTTTCTGAATTGACATAGATCATCAGATTTTGGGCGTATTTTAATAAGCCCTGATCAGCATTATGACAATTGAATATTTTTTCAGGCAACTAAAGGTTTCAGGCTTCGAATGTATTGTGGACAACTCATCGCATTCGCAACGATTACCGTTAACTGGCTGGCGATACCGGCCAGGAAGACATCAGCTTTTGTGGTGGTATGGTTCCTTGTCTTTCTTCCAGCGATGCACATGTTGATTTTAAAATGATTAATGGCACGCTCAACAATCGTTCTTATTTTATAAGTGCGGTTCCATTCATCGGAATCACGCTGGATACCTGGGAACATACGTAAATCCATGTTTTCATAAGTATAAGTTGTTCGTCCTCTTTTGGCGGTACTGCAGGGATTTTTACAATCACAGATCCAGCCTTTATTGTAGCGCATTTTCGGACAGATCCATTTGGTACAGCTTGAACGTCCATTTTCTTTGGTAACACCGCAGTATTTCATATCGAGGGAAGAATCGTTTGGACAGGTAGGATAACCATAAGCAATGTAACCGACTTTTTTTAAATCACTTTCGTTTCTGGAATTGTATGGGATCAAAGCCTTTGAAAAATGGAAGTCATTCATTAAGGCTCCATAGAGACTGGCCGAATCGAAGGCAGAGTCACCAAGGAACGTATCGGGGTGGATATCCGGGCGCAGAGCAAAAAAGTCTTTTAAAACGGGAACTAAAGCAGATGCATCCCCGACAGATTTATCCTCATCGGGAGAATCCGTTTTCGTTTCAACAACAAGGTCAGGATGGGAGGCTTTGAAAGCTTCATCATCAACAAAAACGATATGGCGGACGATGCCCAGTCCATTGGTAAGAACGGCAAATTTATCAGCATAGCAGAAGTGACCGTTGATATACATTTGTTTGGCATCCGAGCAGGAAGCAGCCTGTGGGGGCATGAGACCATAAGCCATCTTGTAAGGATCAATGTTGGGTTTGTCTTTATAGAAAGCCTTGAGTTTTTTGATCAGAGCATTCAGGGTTTTGGGATTATTGTCTGTAACAAAAAGTTCAATACCTGATGTATCGAAAGTGAGCATTTGAGCAAGAGAGGAATCAATCATCTAGCAAATGGGTTCGGTGTAGTCGACCATGCGTTGAAACATAAGTTCAATGTAAGGCTCAAAATCGTGTTTGAAACGAGACAATAAAGAAGCATCAGGAACTTTAGTGAAGCCACAGAAATCTCTTAATTCCTTGCATAAATGTAAAAACAGCAGAAGCAGGGAATCAGTAGGGATAGAAAAAATCTTTTGAAGAATGAAAGACGTAAGAAAGCCATGCAAAGGATACACACGGTTCCGTCCTATGGAGAGATAAAAAGCAGAATGTAATTCTGGAGGGATAAAATCATTCAGTTCGAAGTGTTCTGCCAAAAGCTGGAAGAAAGATGGGGAATCGTCAGTCAGTTTGAATTGACAGTCTGAAAAAATGTCGCTTAAAGAAATCTGATGATATTTAGTAGCCATAAATTTTCTCCTCTCTTGTGTGCGAATAGGTTGGTGTGGTTACCTCTATTTTAGCACGAGAGGAGAGAAAATTTATATAAATTAAGCAATAAAACCCAGTAAAATCAAGGGTTATAGGCGTTTGTAAAACGCCTATAATATATAAGAGAAAGGAGAGAATGTGGTTAATTTTTATTAATCGCGTGAAATGATATGTTTATAAAAAGTTTATCAGAAGCATTATCAGAAATTATATCCATAAGTAAAGAAGAAATTCAGGCACTAATAGTTAAGAACGATTCTTCAGAGCATGGAGATTTTTCATTTCCTTGTTTTACTTTATCAAAAAACATGAAAAAGGCTCCAAACATTATTGCATCCGAACTGGCTAATGTTATCAATCTTCCTGAATGTTTTTTAAAATGTGAGAATGTTGGCCCATATTTGAATTTCTATGTACGTCAAGAAATTTTTACTCAATATGTTTTATCTGAAATAAATAAAAGAAAGAACACTTTTGGTTCATCGCAAATTGGAAAGGGAAAAACCTGCCTTCTTGAACATACAAGTATAAATCCAAATGCTTCTCCCCATATAGGACGAGCACGAAATGCAATAATAGGGGATTTTGTAGCTAGAATTTTGAAATTTGAAGGGTATGATGTAAAGGTTCATTACTTTGTAAACGATATTGGCAAACAGATTGCAATGTTGGTATGGGGCGCAGATCAACTTGATGAGGTCAAATTTAATGATTTATTAGAATTATACGTTTCCACAAATAATCAAATTAAAGATAATCCGCTACTTGAAAAAGAGATTTTTGGATTATTGTATCGATTGGAAAATGGAGATGTTGAGATTCAAAAAAAATTCAGAAATATCGTAGATATTTGTATTTCCGGACAAACTAAAATCTTTAATGAATTAGGCATTTTTTATGATTGTTTTGATTATGAGTCGCAGTTTTTGTTTAATAATACGCTTGAAAACATTATTGAGCAAATTCGTCAAAAAGGTTTACTCTTTGAGGATGAGGATGGAAGATATGTTGTGAATCTTGAAAAGTATGGTCTTACACCTTTGGTAATAACAAGAGGTGACAAAACATCTCTTTATCCACTGAGAGACATTGCTTATACTATTTGGAAGTGTAAGCAAAATGCAGACAAAAATGTTATAATTTTGGGACAAGATCAACAATTATACTTTAAGCAAGTTGCGGCAATTGTAGAGGAATTAGGATATGAAAGACCTGATGTAGTACATTATGCATTTGTTATGCTGGTTGAAGGGAAAATGTCAACTCGTCAAGGAACGGTTGTGCTTCTTGAAGATTTTATGAGAGAAGCCGTTACTAAAGCAGATAAAGCTATTGTTGAGCGTGAGAAAGTATCTGATATTGAAAGAGCCAAAAAAGTAGCTTATAGTGCAGTAAAGTACTCTATGGAGAAAATATCTACAGAGCGAAATGTTATTTTTGATTGGGAGCAGGCTTTAAATTTTGAGGGAGACACCGCACCATATTTACTGTACTCATATGTAAGAATTAATTCAATACTATCAAAGCGAGATGATATTAATGAGTTAGACATAAATTATGGATTATTAAATCATCCAACGGAGATTGAATTAATTAACTTATTATACGATTTTCCTAAAGCAGTGCAAAAGGCTAAGTTGGAATATAGTCCACATGTAATAACACATTATGCATTTGACTTAGCAAAGAAGTTTTCATTATTTTATCATGAATGCAGTGTGTTAAATGCGGAAGATATCCTTTTGACAAATGCAAGAATTAAATTAATTAAGTGTATAAAACAAGTTATGGAAAATGCTTTTGATATACTCGGATTGCAATTAGTAGAACATATGTAAACTATATTCAAAAATATGAGTATAAAATAAATTCTCCTCTTAAGTAGGTAAGGTATATACTAAAATCTACTTAAGAGGTTTTTTTAAATGATAATGTCGATTATTTTGTATACAATCTTAGGAGATAGCCATTATGATACAGTTAAATGAAATTATTGCAGAGAGAACAAGTTGTAGAAATTTTAGATTACAAAAAATGAATATTGATAAGATTCAAGCTTTGATAGAAAGTGCGAGGTGGGCACCATCAGGTAAAAATGGACAACCTTGGAGATTTGTTGTAGTCATAAACGAAAATATAAAAAAAGCTATTGCGCTAAATTCTGTTTATGGAAATTGGATGAAAAATGCAAGTGCTTTTATAATTGTATATTTAGACAAAGGAAAATCGTATGACTATATAAAAGATCTTCAGGGAATAGGAGCAGCAATACAAAACATATTATTGCAAGCAACATATATGGGAATTGGAACATGCTGGATTGGAGAAATATTGCGGAATGAAGCAAAGATTAATTCGCTCCTACAAGTACCAGACAATTATGAGCTCATGGCAGTAATATGTGTAGGTTATGCGAATGAGAGCACAGTAAAGACGCAAAGAATAAATATACAAGATATTATATATAAAGTAATTTAATACTCATTAGTAAATTAAATACAAGAGAAATCGCTTTTGCAAAAGAATAAGACAATATCTTGATGCGTTATAATAATACTTGGAATGGGAATACAAAATTTTAGTTAAAACGATGCACAAACTCTCCTTTCAGTCTAAAAACATTACCACAAATGCAATTTGCTGTGAACCATTGCTGGTTTATTTTTTTAGTACAAAAAAGTACTATAAGATGTAATATATCATAAACTAGGTAAGTTTTTCCTGAGTATTTCGGTTCACTATGAGCCACCTGTCCGGATTTTGAGAGCCATTATTCCGGAGATATAGAGTCGTTCAGTGTTGCCAGCAGAAATATTATTCCACAGTACTCTTGACATGAGCAACCACGGCATATGTATTAGCGGAAAAGCGGAAATCCTGTCCTTATGGGCATGTTTGCCTAGGCAGAGTAGCCTATCATATGCCTACTCATGTAAAGAGCCTTTTGCAGCATAACATTTCTGCCAGCGCTCTTTGACCGGAAGAGTGGCTCCACTCGAACCGGACTGGCGGCTATGCCTCACAAGAATATTCATTATGATCGTAGATTGCAAGTCTCCGGATTAGCTCTTTGTCTAATCTGCGTCAGAATGTGCAATGAATATCTATGATGCTCTGGCTGAGCGAAATAGCTATTTTGATAACTTTTTAAAACCATTGTTTTTGCGGATGTAGTATTTGTGCCGAAACAGTCCTCAAAAGAAATATTCTTAAATTTAGGGTTAGAATAATGAATAAAGCAATAAAAGAAATGATACAAAAATATACACAATATCAAGGTACAATAACAGAGGATACTTTATTAAGTATGTTAGAGATTAGTTCGTTGTCATTTGTTTCTTTGATTGTTGATTTAGAGGATTACTATAATGTAGAGCTAGAAGATGACCAGTTGGATTTTTCGGTATATGATACAATCGGAGGGTTATTAACGGCATTTTCGAATAATTAGTCTGAATAGCTATTAAATTTCTTTAAAGAACTATTAACACAATTTAAACAAGTAAGATAATTAGAAAAAGGAAATGGTCATTTTCCCTTTTTTCTAATTTTTTGCCATCATAGGCAGAATATATCAGAGGATTTTTTCGATACTTTGCAGGGGATATTCCAAGTTTTGCCGTAAATTGTTTTACAAAATAGCTGTCATAATTAAATCCGCAGCTTTCAGCTATTTCGTGGATTTTCATATTGCTGTTTGATAAAAGCTCTTGGGATATCTTTAGGCGATAATTTAATAAATATTCCATGCATGTACAACAAAATTGTGCCTTGAATTTTTGGTTCCAAGAAGTACGGTTGAGATTTACTAATTCGCATAATGCGTTGAGGGTAATATTTTCGGCATAATGATTGTGAATGTACTCAGCACAGATAGTAGCCGGATTGTAACTTTCGGGGCGCTCAAAGAATTTCAGTTTTCTTTGGTCTACAAAAATATCATATAAACTATTCAAAAGTTGCAGGAGCATTCTGCGGATTCTACAAGTCCAAAATCCATCGCTCTGAGAAAAGGTTTCTGCACCAATCATCAACATAAGCTCATTAATGTGAATATAGCTCTGAGGAGTGAGAGTGATAATTCCTTGGAAATGCTCTGTGTGTTTGGTAAACATGTAGAGCTTTGTACGGTCGTAGGTGTACTGAGGATCAATGGGGATGGAGTCATCCAGATTGTCAAAGCAAAGACATGCCTTAATATACCAAGGGTCAAAATGAAAGGATTTGGCACTGAGATTTTCACAGTGAATGAGCTCCAGGGTATCATATTGGGACAGGCACAGTGCGCAGGGGGAATTTAGTCTGCGAATGTAGCTGTTTATTTTGATTGTTGCCGATCCGCAGGTAATCAAAATCACGGAGCAGCGCTCTTTCAAGGGTAAGTAATCTAGTTTATTATAAAAGTTAAACTCAATGGGGATGGTACGTTCTTTGTGGAAGTCCTTTTGTGGCATCAAAAATACTCCTTTCAAAATAGAGAGTATAGTATTAATAGCACTATCTGCAATTTGGCATACGTAGTATTGCAGAAAGTATATAAAAATCGTGTATATCTGCAGTTGTTATTGAAATATGCAGTTGATAGACTGTAAAGAGTATAACAATAGGTGGTTGCGAAACTCGCTAAGCTCGTTCGCAATCTTGAACCAAAACAAGGAAGAATTCGTGCAGGGCACGAATTCTGGAATGAAAAGTGGATAACCGAATATTTTAGGCACACTTTAATAAGCTATAGACTTTATTAAAGTGGTAAGCCCTAAGCTATAAGTGGTTTTAGACTTCGAATGTATTCAGGATGTTTAATTTTATCGGCGAGAACAACAGTAATGAGATGGGTGATACCTGCAAGAATCAGGTCAGCATACAATGTCTTCTCGTTTTGGGTTCGGCGTCCTGCAAGACAGAGATTATCTTTGATGTGATTAATATCTCTTTCAACAGCCGTCCTGATTTTGTAGGTGTTTATTCCATTCTTCGGTTCCGCGGATTGTTCCAGGATAAGCACGAAGATCCTTTTCCGGATAGATATAGATCATGCGCCCACACGGGGAAGCAGTACAAGGATTTTCACAGCAGCAAAGTCTGTGATATTTTCCAGTTGTATTATGCCGTCTCCATTTAATCTTAGGGCAAACGAATTTGTATCTTGTTACCCCGCTTCGAAGTTTGGAAGTTCCTTCACATTTCAGTGACAAAGAAGGATCATGGGGACAGCAGGGAATACCTTTTTCATTCATGGTATAATCCTGACTTTCAAGTCCGGATCTTACATTCAGAGGAATATACGCATGGGTGAAATGTCTGTTATCACCAAAAGTATCACCGGTAAGAAGGTTTTTGTAGAGTTCAGCAGTATCAAAAGCGGCATCACCAAGGAATTTGGGATTAATCAGCGGATGTTTTGAAAAGAAGTCTTTGAGTGTGGGAATCAAAAGTTTTGAATCATGAACACATTTGTCTTCATCAGGAGAGTCCGACTTCTTTGCGACAACGATATCAGGATGGGACATCATAAAGTCTTTATAATAAAAAGAGATATGGCGGATGATGCCAAGGCCATTAGTTACAATACCGAACTTGAAGACATAGCAAAAATGCCCATTGATATATAACTGCTTGATCTCGGGATTAGCAGAAGCATGGGAAGGCATGGAGCCATAGGCTGCTTTATAAGGATCATAAGATTTATCAACCCCCTGGGATTTGGCAAAAGCCTTGAGCTGCTTAATGATTCTGTTAGCGTACTTCGGATTATTTTCGGTAACAAATGCTTCAATACCAGAAGAATCAAAGATGGTCATATCTGCTTTTGCAGAGTCAATCGCCTGGCAGATAGGTTCGGTAACATCAACAAGGCTATCGAATACAAGCTGCAGGTCGTCTAAAAAGTCCTGTTTGAAGCGGGTGATTTTGGAAGCATCAGGGACCTTGGTAAAACCACAGAAGTCACGGAGTGGTTTTGAGTAAGCGAGAAAAGTCAGAAGAAGCTGGTCTGTAGGGATAGAGAAAATACGCTGTATAATTAAAGCCCACAGGAAAGCTTGTAAAGGGTATTTACGGGTTCTGCCCGTTGATGCATAGAAATGATTTCTAAAGGAAATCGGAATAATTTCATCAATGTCGATATGAGTTTCTAATAGAGAAAGAAAAGCAGGTTTGTCATTATCAAATTTATTTTGGCAGTCTGAAAAAATATCTGTTAAAGAAAGTTGTTTGTATGGTATCATAGATATCAGAATAACTCCTTTCTTGGATGATGGATTTTAGTTTTTCGACAACTCTATTATACCATATCCGATGAGGAGTTATTTGTTTTTGGGTAGCAAAAAATGCCGTATTTATACGGCTTGTGGCGTTTTGCAAACGCCTTGAGTATAACAAATATGAGAGGAGATGTAAAGGATGAAGCGGATTGTAGGATATGCAAAGCGGTATTGGATGCTGATTGTATTGATTATGTTGTCCGGGTTAGGGTGTTCTATAGCAAATGTATGCATAATCGATTTGTTGAAGCAGCTAATTGACCTATCAATTTTGAAAGAATCAGCGTCTTCCTTATGGATGCTACTTATTCAGGCAGTGATAGCTGTTTTGGTAGGTATGCTCTCGAATTATTTAGTAATTCGGGCTACGGGAAGCTTTGGTGCAGCAGTTTTGAGAGATATGCGTAGTGATTTGGTAAATCATATTATGATGGTTGCGCCGAGTGATATGGAAAAACAGAATTTTGGAGATATTATAGAGCGGTTATCCTCCGATGTGTCAACCATTGCAACATATATGCAGGTCTGTTTTAAAGACTGTTTATATGTGCCAATAATGGTAATTGTATTTGCAGTATATTTGTTTTTTATGCATCCGGCACTTGCTGTTATGTGCCTTGGACCATTGTTTATAATGGTTCCTTTAAGTATAAATCTATTAAATCCCGTTAAAAGAGCACAGCGGGAGTATGTGAGGCGACTAGGGTTGACCAATAATAATATTCAGGAGGCCTTCGATGGGGTTGATGTAATCAAATCCTATAATTTGCAAAAGAAAATGAGAGATAAGTATTATGGAGCATTAAAGAAGACTTTCGATATTTCCAATCAGAATGATTTGAGGCAATATAATGTTGAACCTCTGTCAGCATTAATTCGTGAAGCACCTACAGCCATAGCACTATGTGTAGGAGGCTGGCTGGCGTTGAAGGGAGGGCTTTCGCTGGGAATATTGGTGGCATTTATCAGCGGAATTAAGAAGATAAATGATCCGCTTGCATGGGCTTATCAATTGGTAGTTAGAACACAAACAGCGATGATATCAGCAAGACGAATTTTTGAAATTATGGATATACCGGTGGAACATGAGAATGAAAAGATATTAGAGATTCAGAAAAAATCTCAAAATGTATTTGAATTCAAGAATGTTTCTTTTCACTATTCCAATTTGAAGGAGAATAGCAATATCGTTTTGAAACAATTTGATTTATCTATAGGTGAGGGAAATAAAATTGCTCTAGTAGGAAGAAGCGGAAGTGGTAAGAGTACAGTCCTAAAATTAATGTGTAGACAGTATGAAACAGGAACGGGGGAAATTTATCTTTATGGAAATAAGTTTAGCAATATGAGCATCGAATATGTGAGAAAACAAATAGCGCTTATTTCCCAAGAAGCTGTAATTTTCCCTTTAAGAATATGGGACAATATTCGTATTGGAAAACCTGACGCAAGCAGAGCAGAAATAATAGATGCTGCAAAAAAAGCAGGGTGCCATGAGTTTATCATGGATCTGTCAGAGGGGTATGATACTCTTTTGGAAGAGCGGGGAAATAATTTGTCCGGTGGTCAAAGGCAGAGAATTGCAATTGCCCGCGCAATTTTAAAGGATGCACCCATTATTTTGTTGGACGAGCCAACGTCTGCCTTAGACCATGAGACGGAAGAATATATAAATCAAATGTTGTTTACTATATCTTCCAACAAAACAATAGTTACAGTAGCGCATAGGTTGAATACAGTCATAGATTATGATGAAATCGTTGTTTTGGAAGATGGAAACATTGTGGAAACCGGAACCCATGATGAGCTAATGAATATAAGAGGAAAGTATTATGATATGTACAATGAATATATGATGTCCGGAGGTGAAAAGCTATGAGAGAGCTAAAACGTTTCTTTTCTTATATAGGCGAATATAAGGTGCCCTATTGGACAATCTTAATTATGACATTACTTACATCAGCCATGTTAAATCTTACATACTCCTATATGAACAAGTTGGTTTTTAATGCCATAGAATATAGAAATCAAGAATTATTTAAGCGAGCTGTAATTGTATGTGTAATACTGGTTGTGTTGTACTGTTTGGCTCCGTATAGAAGATATTTTCAAATAAGAATTGTGCGTAAGCTTGTATTTGACATCAAAATTCGGCTATTTGAAAAGCTTATGAAAATGGAACTGGATTACTATGAGAAAAACCATAGCGGAGAGGCACTTAAGGTGCTGAATTCAGACGCCAATTCTCTTAAGGATTCTTATTTTGCATACATTTTTTGGGTATCTAATCGATTAGTAAGTGGAGTAATATCTATTTTTGCAATGTTGATTTATAGTCCATTGTTAATGTTAGTGTCGGTAAGTTTCTGTTTGGTAACAGTGTTTATTTCTGTCCAGATTAACAAGCAGATAAAAAAAATGGACAAAGAAATTCAAAATAAAATATCCCGTCTTACCTCCCAATTAAGTGATATTCTGTCAGGGTTTACAGAACTAAAGATGTATAGCGGCGCATCAATTGTTTATAACAATTATCATGAAGAAAATGGCAAAGTTCTAAAGAATGAGAAAGATAGAGCCGATAAGGCTGCAGTGCTTGAGATGGTGGCGTTCTTTTTAGGAATCCTTGCAAGTTTTGGAACCATTGGTGTGGGAGCATATATGGTAGCATGCGGATTGTTGGATTATGGAACAGTTATGGCTATTGTCTCGCTTCAAATGGCAGTAAGTACAATGGTACAAAGTTTTGGCTCTGCGCTTACCGATTTCTCCGCGTCATTGGTAAAAGCAGACAAGGTATTTGATTTTCTGGAATTAGAGTGTGAAGAAGATCAAAACGATTCCACTATTGAATTAAAGCAAGGAGTAAATCCTATAGAAGTAGATAATCTTACCTTCTCATACGACGAACATAAGTACATTTTTAAAAATTTTACTCTCCGTCTTGCAGAAAACGAGAGGGTAATCCTCATGGGAGAATCTGGATGTGGAAAAAGCACTTTACTCAAATTGCTCATGGGATTTTATAAAGTGGAGAATGGTACGATTAAGCTGTATGGACGAAGTATCAATGAATATTCCTTATTTCAGCTAAGACAATTAATTACATACATACCTCAAAGAAGTTATCTTTTTGAAGGTACTATACGAGAAAACATTGTTGTTGGTGGAATCGGAAGAGAGAGGGTGACGGAGGAGGAAATGATAGATGCTGCAAAGATGGCTTATGCAGACGAGTTTATTTCCATGCTTCCTGAAGGATATGATACGATGCTAAGTGCTGGTGGCAATAATCTTTCTGTGGGGCAAAGACAACGAATTGCTATAGCCAGAGCCTTTTTGAAGAATTCTCCAATTATATTAATGGATGAACCCTCATCTGCGTTGGATATCATTAGTGAAAGAAAGATTAATCAAGCATTAGAGGAATTGATGAAGAATCGAGTTGTAATTATGGTTAGCCATAGAAAAGAATCATTCGATAAATTTGATTATGTAATGAATTTGTAATCATTAGGGAATTAAGAAAAAAGGGAACAATTAGCAAATCTCTAGAAACAGATATTTGTTAATTGTTTTTTTATTTACGTTTCAGAATTGTTCACATGCAATGGAACTTATGTGCATTTAAAATATAAATGGATAAGAATATTATTATTCTAAGCAATGAGTTTGAAAGGAGTGCACATATGAAGGAGTATAAAATTAACTTATATAAAGACCTTGATGAAGATACAATTTATTTGCCTGTAGTTTTTCCGCCCCCTATACAGTGTTATTTGCCAATTTCTATCATTTCAAACATAGTGACAGCAAATATGAATAATTTGAATTGGATTATGCATAACTTTGTTCAGTTATTTAAATATATAGATGATGATAAGGTAGAATCTTTTCCGGTACAGCAATTTATGTATGCGAATCAAGCATCGATTTCATGCAAAGAGATGACTAATGAAACAAGGCATATAGATAAAATTAATATTATAGAAGATATAATTTACTGTATCGAAAATGGGCATTATGTAGTTGTATATTTGGATGAAAGTTTGATTCCCGGAATGCGTTTTTATAAGCGAAGGCCAATTGTACACTCACAGTTCATATTTGGATTTAATAGGAAAAAGAAAATTTTCAAAGTAATTAATTTTTCGAATTCGACAGACCGGATGGAAATTATAGATGTTGCTTTTGCAGATGTAAAAGATAATTTCTATTCAAAAGGTTTACGTAATCTATATAAAAAAGAAAAAAATGAATATGTAAGTAATAAAGGTTATCAGTTATATGCTTTTTTATATACAGATAATACCGGTGTCATCGACGCTTCATTAAATTTAGATGTGATAAAAGAGCAAATTAGGCAATATTTTTATTCGGTTAATTCTTCAACATATACATCCTTTTTTACAGGGACATTAGCTGGTGTATGGGGAGTAAATGTGTATGCCGAAATTGAAAAAATGTTGCATAAAGAAATAGACATGAGAATGATCTGTTTATTACATGAACATAAGATATTTATGCAGTATAGAATTAACTATTTTGATTCTGTATTAGCTGAAGAATACGTAAGTGTTGTTAACTTAGCAAAGAAGATTAAAATGGCTTGCTTAAAGCATATAATTAAGCAAAAAACCACAGTGTCAGATGATGTAATAGAATATTTAAGAAATATGAAAGCATTGGAAATTCATATTTTAAAAGAACTATTCGATAAATAATGCTATGAGTTATGGAGGATAACTATATGATTTTAGATTGGAGTATTTTAGATAAAGAAATTGTATATGAGCAATTATATAAATATAATTTCTATATATCGTCACATAGTCTGAATGGAGTTCCTTTTTTTGAACGGTATAAAGAAATTTTGAATATTTCACTTACTGAAACGGAGAACCAAATTGTCGAAGGAAAAGAAGTCTGCGATATAGAAGTTATAGAGGATGCACGAGAAGGTATTAGTTTTCAAAAGTGTATATTCGAGTCACTATACAATGACTTGTTATCAAAAACCTTGAAGAGAAAAGAAAGTAAGATATCTATTAGAGAAAATTGGGGTGAAGTTAAGGACCCAATTACGGATGCATTTATGCTTTGGCGAGAGTTTGACAAGGGCTATGAAACAGTACACGTAGTTAATGAGGACGGGGAATATATACATTCAATTACAAAAAAGGAGATTGTGAGTAAAAAACTGGTTTTACAGAATATGGAGGTTAATAGAGTGTTCGTCGAGTCTAATGAAGATAGTACTATGAAGAATTTAGCAAATGCATATTTGAATGCTCCAATGACAGATATCCCTATTACAAAAAATGGAAGGATAAATGCAGTTGCATCTTGCAAAGTGAATGCAGAAATAAACTTCAGATGGAAATACATAGATCAAGCTGTACTAGATAATTTTTTTGCCAGATTTCCACGAATAGCATTATCATCCTCATGCGGAAAATTAATAGATTTTTATGAGATGTATAAAAATCATATTGATATAGAGGTCTTGACCGAAAATCTTCTTAAGCATGTAGACAACTATGATGTAATTATAACAGGGTGTGAAGGGTCGGAAGAGATTTCTTCTAATATTGTTTCTATAAGTCAGGTGTATCTCGACTTATTATCGGAGACAATAAGAAGAAAATTTGAAAAAAGAAATATATCCTATTTCTATTTTCAAAGACCTTTTGATAATGAAATAGAAAATATCAATAGAAGATGGGCATACCATGATGGAAGAATGACAGTTCCGGGGTCTGTTTATAAAAATGGATATTATCAAGCAAAAGATTATTCCAGTGAAGAATGCAATATAATAGATGGGAAAAGGCTTACTGTTGCAGCACCGATCGAGTTTTCAAATAGCATTTGGTGTTTTGGACCATGTATTACTGTTGGAATCAATGTAAATGATGGAGAAACCATGGAAAGTCAACTGCAAGCAATAATAAACAATGAATTCAACAATGTTAGAGTTGTTAACTGGGGACAGCATGGAACCGGAAGTGGGAGAAGGTCGGACATAAATTCGTATCACAAAATGTTAGATGCGGTGTATCAGGAAGGAGATATTGTAATACATATTGGCGAAAATTCATGGAATGGATTGTGTGTTCAAAGAAAAGAGCAACGCTATGCATTAGCAAATGTATTAAATAAAAAACCACACTTAAAATGTTTCGTCGCCGGTGTGGCACCACATTTAAATAAAGAAGGCTACAATTTGATCGCTAACTATATTTTTGATGTTATTCAGGAAAAGTTGAAAGAAATCACAACTAAAGTGACAGAAAACCGGCATTTTCGTATTTTTGATATTAACGATCTAAGTCAAAAAATGTCAGGTGAAGTATCGGATTATCTTGCAACCATAAAAAAACAGATACCTCGAAAATGCGAAAACAAAATTATAGGTAGCATAGTTATGAATTGCAATCCTTTTACAAATGGACACGCCTATTTAATAGAGGAAAGTTTGAAGCATGTTGAAGTTTTGTATATTTTTGTTGTAGAAGAAGACATATCTATTTTCCCCTTTTCAGAACGAATAGAAATGGTGAGAAATTTTTGTCAACAATATAATAACGTATATGTATTTCCGAGTGGCAAATGTATCGGTTCGAGTATTACTTTTGGCGAATATTTTAATAAAAATGCACTGCAAGATGCGGTAATAAATCCGGCACTGGATGTTATGCTTTTTGGAAAGTATATAGCTCCTGCTCTAAATATCTCAATAAGATTTGTTGGAGATGAACCAATTGATAATGTAACTCGACAATATAATGTAGCGCTCAGGGAAAAACTGCCTACATATGATGTTAAATTAAATATTATTTCCCGTAAAAAGATTAATGGAAAAATAGTAAGTGCGTCAACCGTAAGGCAGCTTATTAAGCAGCAAAATATTGAGGAAATTAGAAGGCAAGTGCCAGATAGCAGTATGCCATATATTTTAAATAAAATTAATAAAATGAGGAACCATTAACAAGAAGATCTTTTATATTTTCATTAATAAGGCTATTTTCAAAACTCTCATGCAAGATGTATGGGAGTTTTTTTATAAAAAGAGCTTAGTCCTACATAGGTGCAAAATAGGTGTATACGTTGACTTAAAATGGGTACAAATAGAATTATAGTTCAAAGGAAGATTACCTATGAGTGCAACGTATAATGAAGTGTTAAAAAGGCTTATAGAAGAGCGAAAGCGCTTGGTTTTATCTCAGCAAGAAATGGCGCGCCTGGTTCATATTACACAAAGTAATTACAGTAAAGTGGAAAAGGGGCTACATCGTCTGAGTTATGAAGAGTTAAAATACCTTTCCAAAGCAAATGTAGATATTTTCTATATTCTTACCGGATATAGATGTGCTGGAAAGTATGTTGAATATTTTCAGCAATACACATATGTTGAATTGTGTTGTTACTTAGGCATAATTTATTCTCTGATAGTTTTGAATGATTGGAGGTCCAATACTGAGCCGTGGAAGGATATTGCAAAGCGGGTGAAATATGTGCCATTGGTATTGGATTGTAAAAAGTCTTCCAATATATTTCTTGTTATAAGGCATATGACAGGTAGTCGGCAAAAGCCAATGGCAGAAAAATTGGGAGTAGATATCAAGAAATTTCGAGAATTAGAGAAAGACAGATGCTTGCCAGATAGCGAAATTATTTGGAAATTATACAATTTGTTTCACATATCCCCGGCAGTAGTATTGAAGGATAAAAATAGCATGATTAATGAAATATCTTCCCTTATAGAAGCTGCTGAAGAAAATGGGGCAGAAATAATAGATATTATCAAGCAGATATGATGAGGATACTTTATGAAAAAGATATTGATACTGGAAGATAACCCTACTACACTAAAGAATCTTACGCAAATTGTGCAGAATGTTGATGCCAAAAATGTAGCATATTCATTTCGTGATTTAAAAGATGCATACCAGTGTGCCATGGATAAGGTAATTGATTTGTTTATTGTGGATATTATTCTGGATAGAAATATACCAGGAGATTCATCGGGACTTAAATTTGTTGAAAATATAAGAAAAGTCAATCATTATGCTTTTGTGCCAATTATATTTGTTACATCATTAGAAGATGCCAAATTATACACCTATGAGAATTTGCATTGTTATAGTTTTATAGAGAAGCCATTCGATGTGGAACGGCTTGAGCAGTTGGTAGAGCAATGCCTACGTTTTGAAGAATCCCGGAACACATCAAAAACACTATATTTCAGAAAAGATGGAATTATTTTGGCTGTAGAGCGGGAAGATATTGTTTGCGCAGAAAGTATTAATCATATAATGCATATTCATACCAAACAGGGTGATGTACTGGAGATACCATATATCACATTGAAGAAATTGTTGGATGACTTGGATTTTGCAGATTTTATTCAATGTAGCCGAAGTGCAATAATAAATCAAAAGTATATCGATAATTTGGATATTCCTAATCAGGTGGTTCAACTCAAAAATGGCTATGGCAGGGTTGGAATTGGCATCAGATTCAAGAAGAATTTGAAGGATTTGGATGAGTAACCGTTATTTTAAACCACAGGAATAAGCATCGTATATCTGGAAGAAGAGCTAAGAAAGAAGGGGTGGATTACAGAAATGCTTTATCGTTTTGCCATATTGTGGGAAGTATTTTCTATAGTAGTATGCATTCATGGAATTTATAACAGAAGAATGAAATTGGATATTGAGACAATAGGATTGTTTTGACGACGGTAGGTGTCTTAGAATTGGTTCTTCAATTAAATTTAAGTAATGTTACAACATTGTGCATTTTTGTGTTTATGGTTTCTTATTGTATGTATAAATTTAAAGATAACATATTAGGTGCTACAATAAGTACTTTATTGATGTTAATCGTGACAGGCATGTTGCAATTCTTATTTTTATTGGTTTTTAGCAGAATCAGTCTTCAGTATGAAGAATTGAGGATGCTGATAATAAACATTTTGGTTACGGTTTTCTCTTTATGGTTTTTACCCAAAATGAAGATACATAAATTGCGTGAGATATTGAGAAGGCGGGATGGATTAATATTTATTTCTTTTTTCATAGCTCTTTTTGTGATTTGCCTGATAACTATTGAAGGAAAACTCCAAGGGGAGATACATGCAGCATTTTTTGTTTTTACAGTGCCAGTAGTAATGGTTTTACTATGGGCTCTTAGTAAATGGGGAATGGTACAGGACGAAAAGGAATTAGTTCAAAATGAATTATCAATAACAAGGTCTATGCAGGAAGAATATGATGATTTGTTGACGTCAGTAAGATTGCGTGAACATGGTTTTAAAAATCACTTAGCAGCTTTGTTATCAATAAAGCATACAAGCAAATCATATGAGGAGTTGGTAAGAGCACAAGATAATTACTATGGTAAAATTCGTGAAGAAAATAGATATAACAAGCTACTATTCCTTGGGGATAGTACGATTTCTGGATTCCTATATGAAAAGTTTTGTCAGGCAGAGGATGAAGGAGTTTCTGTAATATATGAATTAAAGGGACATTTTTCGAGAAGTGCGATGCCAATATATCATATAATCGAAATGTTAGGGATACTATTTGACAATGCAATCGAAGCACAAACAGAAAAGTCGGAAACAAAACGGCTGATGTTTCAATTTGAAGAACAAGAGATGGTGTATTTATTTAGGATCCTGAATCCTTATCCATATGTAAGTTATGCAGAAATTGAATCATGGTTTTTGCAGAATAATAGCAAGAAGGGAAAGGATCGTGGAATTGGGCTGTTTTATGTCAAAAAGCTTTGTGAAGAGCATAATGCAAATATTTTGTGTAGGGATGTAGAGTGTGAACAGGAAAACTGGATAGAGATGACATTGGAGATTAAGAAAGCGGATAAGTCATAACTTGTCCGCTTTCCATGTCCTATTTAGTTGTCTTCTTCACTGGGGTAAGGATATTCTCCAAGCAAAATAACACTGGGAAGAGTAGTCTCTATAATCCAGGACCATGCAGCAACAGTGCATAATAAGCGACCAATCATTGTGTATATTCTCCTTTCCTTCGTATTTTCGCAACAAATAGTTGGAGCGAATGCAATATAATCATCCAAAATCCTGCCGTAAAATAAGGATTTTCAGGGATTATATACATAATCAGTGTGTATATGAAAATGGCAAAACAGGTAATGTTACGACAAAAATATAATTGTTTTTCAGGGAAATGAGTTCGATATTTAGAGAGAACAGGTCCTATTATATAGCAGGCAATAATACAGAGAGTCAGTAAAAATAGCCGTATATATAAAGGGAGTGTTATCTTTGAAAAGAAGACGATAATGCTCCCTATATATATGGTAGATGCTATCAGACACCTATAATATGTGGAAAAATGAAGCCCACCAGAAAAGGTTCTTATAAAACACATTATTAATAATAAAAAGGCATACAGTCTCAGATGATTGTGAAAAACAATGCCCATGATCAGTATTTTGCTTAATTCTGATGAAGTGCTTTTGAACACAAAAGCAAGTTGAGCTATTTGATAATTACTTAAACCATATTTGTCTTTAATATATATTTTTATTCTGTCCATACGAGGACCTCCCTTCATCTAATCCAAGGATATCTGATATGACAGGAAATCTGAGATTTTGAACCGAATAAAGATTTTTTTTAGCTGAATGAATAATCCGGCTTGTATTTCACCGACTGTCTGGTCACAGGAAACCGCAGTTGGCACGACATAATTTTGCTTCCGGTATTCTGCTTGTATTGTCTCCATATGTAAAGCCTGCTTCGCACCGCTTATGCGGCAAGGGCTTGACAAACGAAGCCAATACAAGCTTATATCACCTAAGCAGAATTAAGTCGGTTTCCGATATCCGGAATATCGGTTTCCAATTTGCCGGAATCGTGGTTTCATGAATCAAGAATACTCAGCTGAATTTGAAAAACCAGAGGAAAAAAGCCATAAGAAGCAATAAGAAAAAGTATTTTTTATTTTCAGCAGTTTTTTACATGAATTAAGTAAAATTAACAGTTAATTAGTAGCTTATAATGTAAACTTATAGGTATGAACTGGAGGTATAAAACGAGCGAACACAAGAAGGTTTAACACTACTGGTAACGAGATGTAGAATTAAAGCATCTGGAGGTAGATTATGTCGAATATTGAAATAGGGGCAAGAATACGGGAACTCCGGGAAATCCAAAACTATACAAGGGAAAGCTTGGCTGAAAAGGTGGATATCTCTGCCAAATTTCTCTATGAGATTGAAATGGGGAAGAAGGGATTTTCTGCTGATACATTATGCAGGATATCAAGAGCTTTATCTGTAAGCTGCGATTACATTATGCTTGGTGAGGATACCGGATGTGGAAGTAAAGAAAAAATTATTTGTGTATTAGAAAAGCTGGAACCGAAGCAAACAAGCAAAATACAGGATATACTGAGAATTCTATCGGAGATGTGTGAAGTAATATAAATTCAGTTAATAAATAACGTTGTTTAGTAAAAAAGAAATTACTGCCCACTGCTTTGTTGGATAATGTGAAAAACATTGTTAAAGCGGAGGCCCATATGGAATTTTGTAGAAAAATGTTATTTGTGTGGACAAATAAGTTTTGCAGTTCGCAATGCATGAGATTGACTAGTTTAATAGAGACGGAAAAATATACCCTTCCAAAAGTAATTTTGGAGGGGTTTTTGATATATATTCCAAGTGAAACACCTTATTCACAATCAATGTACATCTAGAATTCATCCGGGGTAATAGATTGTGTTTTTAGTCGGAGTCTTCTGTGGTGTAGGTAGAACCAGAGGTCCGCCATGTGTTCTTCATTTCAAAAAATAGAAATGGAGGACACAAAATGTCAAAATGGATAAAAATTAGAATAAAGGATTTCTATAAAGATGCAATCGGCGAAACTGAATATACATATGTTAATGAGGAGGTCTATGAAGCTCTGGTTAATACTTTCCGAAAAGAAGCGCATGCGGAAGAAATGCGGGATTTAAGACATATAACAGCGCATGGTTATGTGGAAGGAGATACGGAAGATTTAATCATGGATACAGGAGCCTCTCTGGAAGATATCGTAATCAGGCAGATTGAAATAGAGATTTTACAAAAAGCGATGCAGTCACTCACGGAAGTACAAAAAGAGCGACTGCATCTTTATTTTTTTGAGGGAATGACTACCAGGGAAATTGCTGATAAAATGGGCGTTTCTCAAAATGTTGTTTGGAAGTCTATTCAGGGAGCTATAAATTCTTTAAAAAAATTTTTTGAATAGAGGGGTGTCAAAACTCGATTTTGTGTGAGTACCTTATGAGAGGTGTTTTTTCGGACGGATGGTCTCTTCCGAAAATCCTCTCATGGTACATTGACAAATGCCGGAGAGGATACCCTTAATCTTTTTCCGAGAGCAGCACAGAATCACGATGTGTTTTGCCAGCCATATCCAGCAGTCCAGATACGTTAGCCATTTAAGGAGCCGTAACCGGGGCGCAATGACACTCCTGCATCCGTCTGTCGGATGTAAAAAAGATCGCATCTAAGGAGCCGAGCGGGACAACCGGGGTACAGCCTGTCTGTGGTGGGCAGGTGCGAAGAGAGAAATGGTCTATAATGATACTCCTTGAGATTAGCCAGCACGCAGTGGTGGAGGTGAGATTCCTGTGATGTCTGTCTGCCCTTTATGGCAGGAACCACAGACAGTCTGGATTGACTGCCCAAGGGACACCCTTTGAGGGAAGAACGCTGGCACAGTGTTCTTCGGCATGAAACATGAATTACTTGCGTTCCGTACTTTGGAACGCTAGAAATTCTTTTCATGCTTCTCTGTCTTTGCGACGTTCCGGCTCTGGGAAGTAGTGTCGAATAGGAGCAAGTCACTTATAAGAAGTGAAGGATTATGGCAGTGAGACTAAATCACAGAATCCATGCGGCAGAGGTACAGAAGGCTTCTGCCGTATTCTTGTGTGTTTTAGTAGCACAGATATTAACGAAGCGTGAAGCGGAGGAGAAGCAATGGCAGAGAAAGAAAAAAGCATGGTAGAAAAGATACTGGATACAGAAAGGGCTGGATATGCCTATTTTTATCCGAGTGACGGAGGGAACAGGCAGGAGTTTTTTATTTCTACAACACCGGAGAATATTGCAAATTTCCTTGGCAGTCATTTTTATGATGCAGAGAAGATGATAATTACCGATATGGTTGACCGTTTGATTTTGGATACCTATGGTGGCTTTATTAATACCTGCCCGGACCAGAAGCTGTGTGCAGAGATTGTTCCTTATCTTGCACCGATTCAGATGGGTGAGAAAGAAGCCGGGGAATTTTTAGTGGTAACCAGAGAAGAATCAGATATGTACTTTGCAGCGGAGGATCAAGCGGTAACGATGGCAGAGTGCCAGATGATGTAAGTGTGTTTCTTTGGGGATAAATTTAGTTTGTCTGAAATTTGGTGGAAAAGCGATGAGAGTAATCATTATTATAGTATGTGTAGCCGGTGTGATTTTGGTGGTGACCGCCTGCATGGCGATAAAAACAGTCAGTATATATGAATTGGATTAGGGTGCAGCTTATGAAGAAGGAATCCAATGAAGTCATGTACAAGATGGCAGAATTGTTACTTAAAAAGATGCAGGAAAGCGGTCTTATAAGCGAGGAAGAAAGGGAAAAAATCGCAGTTTTGAACATTGAAACATTTTCCCCGGAACTTGCCAAAGTATATCTGTAAAAACGCTAGATATAATGAAAAAAGTGTGGTAGTGTATGTTGCTAACAAGGGAGCAATTCCTTGGAATAAAAGGAAAGGAGAACCAAGATGGCTAAAAAAGTAACGGTCATAAATGCGATTTCCGAAAGCAGAAATACACAGCTACAGCAAAGATTAAAGGTGTGTGGCTATGCCAGAGTCAGTACCGGCTCAAGGGCGCAGGCAGAATCTTATGCTACACAGGTGGAGTATTACACGGAAAAAATAGAGAATAATCCGCTCTGGGAATTTGCAGGTGTGTATGCAGATGAGGGAATCACCGGAACCAAGGTAAAGGGCAGGGATGATTTCAAGGCAATGATAGCCGCCTGTGAAGAGGGAGATATCGACCTGATCCTAACCAAATCCATAACGAGATTTGCCAGAAACACGGTGGAATGTATCCAGACCGTAAGAAAGCTGAAAGCAATCGGTGTGGGGATTCACTTTGAGAAAGAGGGAATCAATACACTGACGGAAGCCAGTGAACTGATGCTTACCATACTGGCATCGGTGGCACAAGGAGAATCGGAAGATTTTTCGGGAAATAACCGATGGGCAATCATCAACCGGTTTGAGAATGGAACCTTTATCGTAGGAACACCGGCATACGGATACCGGAAGGATGAGGATGGAAACCTTATCATAGAGGAAACTGAGGCAGAGGTAGTAAGGTGGATTTTTGAAAGCTACCTTAACGGAATAGGAGTCTATGTGATAGCCAAGATGCTGAACGATGCAAAGATACCCACTATCCGGAAAAGTGAAAAATGGCAGGATAGCGTAGTCAAAAATATTTTAATGAATCCGGTGTATGAGGGAGATGCCCTGCATCAGAGAACCTACACCGAGAAGCAGTTCCCATTTACCAGAAAGACTAACTATGGACAGATGAATATGTATCTGACCAGGGATGCCCATCCACCCATCATAACTCATGAGGAGGCAGAGGCAGTGCGGAGCATCATGGAGTACCGTAGCAGAACACTGAACATGAATGGGGAAAGGAGCCAGAACAGGTATATTTTCTCAAGCAAAATTATTTGTGGGGATTGTGGAAGTCATTTCCGCAGGCAGAAAATATACATAGGAAAACCATATGAGAAAATCATCTGGACCTGCCATAAACATGTGAAAGATAAGGAATCCTGTCACATGAAAGCTATCAGAGAGGATGTGTTACAGCAGGCGTTTGTTGCCATGTGGAACAAACTGTACACCAATCAGGGAACGGTACTGGAACCCCTGCTGAAAGCCTTAACCGAATTGACAGCAAGTAAGCCGGATACCGAAGAAATCGAACAACTGGATAATGAGATATACTCCTTAAGTGAGCAGAGCCGAATCCTGAATCAAGTAATGAAGAAGGGATATATGGACTCTGCTCTTTTTATGGAGAAAAACAATCTGCTGGCCTACAGGCTGACGGAATGTAGGAGAAGGAAAACGCTCCTTGTAAGAAGGCATAAGCGAACCAAAGAAATTGTGAGGACGGAGCAGCTTATCGGATTATTAAAACAGGAAGGATACCAGAGGGAGTTTAAGGAAGAATTGTTTGATATGACGGTAAAGGAGATTCGGATATCCCTGGACCATGAAATCAGCTTCTGCTTAAAGAACGGTCTGGTGCTGACTTAAGAAGGAAGGAGGCAGTGAGGATGCAGTGGCATACACCAATCGGGTATAAGGTTCTGAATGGAAAGATAGTGGTTTATGAGGAACACCGCAAAATCGTAGAGCAGATTTTTAGAGATTATGACAGCGGAATCTCAGCCCTTCGGATCGCAAAGGATTTAAAAGATAGAGGCATAAAAAATGTCCATGACAGGGTGGGTTGGTCCCATGTCTTCATAGGCAGGATACTGGAGAATTACAACTACCTCGGTACCGAGGATTATGAACAGATCATAGATAAGGAACTGTTTGAGAGGGTGCAGAAAAGGCGGGAGCAGGTAAGAGTTGAGGGGAGCCGTGGAAAACACAGACCGAATAAAAGGGAAAGGCTCATATTCAGCGGAGTGCTGATATGTGCAGAGTGTGGATGCCCCTACAGCCATATCCAACCGAACCACAAAAAGGAACGGTATGGAGTACCTAAATGGAAATGCAAAAATTATGTGTACCAGAACAGGGTATCCTGCGGTGGCGGTTTTATATCAGACAGTCAAGTGGAAGAGGTATGCATTATAGCCATAAATAAGCTGATACAAAGTCCCGGACTGACAGAGAAGTATGAAAAGAAGGAACAGCAGGTCAGTCCTGAATACCGTAGAATCACACGATGCATAGAAGAATCGGAAGACATAGGAGCCGATGAGATGATGGCACTTTTATTCAGGCAGGCTTCGGAGCGATACAAAACGCTGGAGGTCAGGGATGAGGATATCAAGGCAGAGAAAATGAGGGAAACACTTGCCGGAAGAGAGGAAATCGAAGAATTTGATGAGGAACTGTACCGGAAGCTGATAAAGCAGATTGTGGTGTACAAGGACGATTCCGTGAGAGTGATTTTCCCTAACAATAACAGTATAAGGATTGGCTACCGGGATTTATAGAGAGCCGGAAAGGAGCAGATATGCCACAGACAGCGGTAAAGAAGAAAGTATCCATGATACCTGCGAAACCGCAGTATGACAGGAGCATCAAGATGTCAGAGAAGAAACTGCGTGTGGCGGCCTACTGCCGAGTCAGTACAGAGCTTGAGGAGCAGGAGAGCAGCTACGAGGCACAGGTGGAATATTATACCCGAAAAATACAGGAAACAGACAACTGGAAGATGGCCGGGATTTATGCCGATGACGGAAAGAGTGCAACCAACACTAGAAAACGTGACGATTTCAATGCCATAATAAAAGATGCACTGGACGGAAAAATCGACATGATACTGACAAAGTCGGTCAGCCGATTTGCAAGAAACACGGTAGACTCCTTGCTGACCATCCGAAAACTGAAAGAGAAGAATGTGGCGGTGGTTTTCGAGAAAGAGGGTGTCAATACCTTGGACGGAACCGGAGAGATACTGATTACCATCTTAAGTAGTCTGGCGCAGGAAGAGAGCCGTAACATCAGTGAGAACACCAGATGGGGTGTGGTCCGAAGGTTTGAAAATGGAAAGATGATAGTCAACCACAACAAATTCATGGGGTACACCAAAAACGAAAACGGAGATCTGGTCATTGTACAGGAAGAGGCAGAAATCGTGCGGTTGATTTTCAGACTATATCTGGAAGGATACAGTGCTAAAAAGATAAGCCAGTACCTAGAGGAGAATGGCATAAAAACAGCAACCGGGCAGGATAAGTGGTATGACTCGGTAATCTTTAAAATGCTCCGCAATGAAAAGTACATGGGAGATGCCCTACTACAGAAGACCTACACCGTAGATTTCATGACCAAGAAAAAGGTCATCAACAAGGGAATTGTGCCACAGTATTATGTGGAAGATGACCATGAGCCAATCATACCGAAGGAATTATTTTACCGGGTGCAGGAAGAACTGGCAAGGCGAGCATCCATGAATAAATCAGCAGTTACACGCAAGAAGAACCAGAAAAGCAAGTTTTCCTCAGAATATGCCCTTACCGGTTTATTGCTCTGCGGAGACTGCGGACAGGAATACAGAAGAGTTACATGGTCGAGAAATGGCAAAAAAAAGATTGTGTGGAGATGTATTAACCGACTAACAAACGGAACCAAGAACTGCAAGAAATCAGAGACATTGGAAGAGGGTGCTTTAAACCGGGCAGTCATGGAGGCCATAAACAGAATTACCTGCAATGACGGAGATTTTGTAGGAGCCTTCCGTCAGAACGTCATCCGGGTAATCGGAAGCTATGGTGGAGAGCAGGAGCCAGATGAATACGATGAAAAAATCAAAGAAAAGGAAGAAGAGATGGTGGCTCTGATTGCAGAAAATGCAAGGGTAGGTTCCTACACCGATGAATTCGATGAGGGATATCGCAGGATAGCAGAAGAAATCACCATTTTAAAAGAGGAGCAGATAGAGGCCAGACGGAAGAAAAAACTGGCTGCCAGTTATGAACAGCGGTTGAAGGATATGGACAGTTTCCTAGAGAAACAGACCTGCCAGATACCGGAATTTGATAATGACCTTGTAAGAAGGCTGATAGCAAGCATCAAGGTAGTCTCTGCCGAGAAGCTGATTATTCAGTTCCAGTCGGGAATCGTCATGGAACAGGAAATCAGATATGAGTAAGTGACAGGCAGGGATGACAACTAAATAAGGAAACGGAATTCCTGCCTGCATTTATGGTAAGAATAAAATGCCCGATGGGTTCGGGCGTTTTATTGTTGGCGTAAACGATAGGAAGTTTAAAAATGAAGATTGTAGAAACCTGTTGATATCAAGTATAATAAAGAAAAAAGCATTAATGATATAAAAGGCTCTAAAGTGGAAACTATGTGTTAAAAATGCAGATATGATACATAATATTTCTGATGTGGGGGATGCAAATGAATTACGAAATAGAATTTAAAATGATAGAGATAAGAGATTTGTCTAAAATACAAAAGATACAATTGGTAAAGGATGATATTTTTGAAACAGAAGTTGAGCAAGTTGAGGATATAGCAGATGCGTATTGTCAGGAAATAATGGCACGAATTGAAACTTTACTTAGTCCAGACTGTAAAGTAAAATATATTGGTTGTACAGATAGGATAGGAAATTTTGAATTTAAAGTTACTCATAATGATGTCGAGTATACAGTAATATTTCAGATGGATACCTACGAATGGAATAGACAATTTACTATTAAGATTGGTTATTCCCAGATTCACATTGGTATACCAGTTCCGGAAATGAGAGAGCGCGTAAACGGGTATGACCATTTTCTGGAGAGATTGAAAATAGGTATTAAGAATGCATTGATTAGAGATTGGTATAAATGTGTCTGGATAAAAGATAGTCAGTCGCTGGAGTTATCTAAGGAGGTATATTCAGATATATACATGGCTGAGAATGAACTCCGTGCATTTATCAGCAGAATTATGATAGAACATTTTGGGATTGAATGGCATGACAGACCAGAGTTTTATAAGTTAAAAGCTAGTATTGAAGAAAATGGTGTAATAATAAAAAGGAATGTACCTAACTTTAATAATATAGATATCAATCTTTATACAGTAACATTGGAAAAGTTGATGGATACCGTAAAGGCAGATATTTACTCAGATGTTATGCAAGACAGTCCTGAAATGCAAAAACTTATCAAGGAAAGAATATTTTCAACAACCCAATTGGATAGAATGCAGTCAGCATTGGAGTTTTTGAAGAACAGATATGTTAAAAAATATAATATATGGGAAAGGTTTTTTAAACCTTTAATAGCTGATCCAATAAAGTGGGAAGAATTATTAAGTTCTTTTATTGCAAATAGAAATCATGTGGCTCACAACAAATTACTTGATTATACATCTAAAGAAACTATGTTAAGTGATACAAGAGAACTTAGAAAATTTATACAGGAGGCAGTTATCAAATTTGATGAGGTAAATTGTTCTGAAGAAGTTGAAGAGACATTGCAGGCAATTGAGGATCAGAGGGAATATGAACGAGAAGCACGAATGGAAATCATTGAATCTGAGTCTGGTGTAAAGATAAGGGATAAGGGAGAGATTCTAAAGTTATTTCAGGATACAGTAGAGGAAATTTATACAGATGCAGTAAATAAAGTATACTTCGACGAAGGGGTTGAGATAGCTGGTGATTGCAATTTGCAAGATGTTTCGGAGGAACAATTGCTGTTTACAATAACTGGAAAAAGAAATGAAAAACTAGAAATATATGGAATTGTGGATATTGATGATTCAGAAGGCGCTACAAGTGTAATGGAAATCAGAGTATACGATACGGATGAAAATATGGTGAATGAAAACGTTGCGTATATAAATGGTGAAGCAGAATATAATCCGGAACAGACAAGTTATATGTCTGTAGTTATGGATTCGTATGATGATAACTGTGCTGAGATTATTAAAAGTACAATCGAAGAATTTTTGCGAAAGCAAAGGGAAGATGAAGAGATTATTTATTATGAAGAAAGGAGAAGTGCAGAAGATGATTGGAAGGCAGAAGCGGCGGATGCATTGGAGGATAGTTAGAGAAGTTCTGTAAAATCACCTTATAGGACAAAAATATCATTTATGCGGAATAACATGAAGTAGAATTTTAGTGGTCAATATGTTAAAATTGACTTGCTGATTATGGCAGAAAATGCAGAAGGGACTGAATAAATTGAACGAAAATGAATTACTCGAAATTATTGGCAGGGGCGAGTGCCATACAACTGAGTTCAAGAAATCCACAACGGATATAACAAAAGATGTTTACGAGAGTATCTGTGCATTTTCTAATAGAGACGGTGGTCATGTTTTCTTGGGTGTGAAAGATAACGGGGAGATACTTGGTATAGAACCAAATTGTATTGAAAAAATGAAGAAAGATTTTGTGACTGCGATTAATAATGCAAACAAAATGTATCCGCCGCTATTTTTAACTCCGGTAGAATATGAGCTTCAAGGAAGAAAAATTCTTCATATTTATGTGCCGGTTGGTACTCAGGTAAGCAGATGCTCCGGACGAATATATGATAGAAATAACGAGTCAGATATTGACATCACAGATAATGAAGAACTTGTATATAAATTATACGCAAGAAAACAAGGAACCTATTTTGTTAATAAGGTATTTCCGGAATGGGGAATGGATGTACTCCGTTCTGACTTAATTGAGCGAGCTAGAAAAATGACTCGTGCAAGAAGTAATAACCATCCTTGGTTGTCAATGGATGATGTGGAACTTTTAAGAAGTGCAGGTCTTATTTTGTTAGATCATGAAAGCAGAAGAGAAGGAATTACATTGGCTGCAATTCTGCTGTTTGGAAAAGACACAACTATTATGTCAGCGCTTCCGCAGCATAAAACGGATATGATTTTCAGGGTGCAGAATCTGGACAGATATGATGATAGGGATGTAATTGTTACTAATCTGTTGGACAGCTATGACAGAATGAGTGAATTTGCCAAAAAGCATTTAAATGATCCTTTTGTCTTAGATGGAATGCAGTCCGTTAGTGCCAGAGATGCAATTTTAAGGGAAATTATATCGAACAGTCTGGCACATCGTGATTATTCAAGCGGTTATGTTGCCAAAATGGTAATTGAGAAAGACCGGATATTTGCGGAGAACAGCAATAGAACACATGGATATGGAAACTTGAATTTGAATACATTTGAGCCATTTCCTAAGAATCCTGCAATTTCTAAGGTATTTAGAGAAATTGGCCTTGCGGACGAGTTGGGCTCTGGCATGCGTAATACTTATAAATTTACCAAATTGTATTCTGGTGGAGTGCCGCAGTTTATTGAAGGAGATGTTTTTAAAACGGTAATTCCGCTGAATGAAACAGCTACGATGAAGTCCGGCCCAAAGAGTAGTGACCAAGTCAGTGACCAAGTCAGTGACCAAGTCGGGAATGAAGTAGTTGTAGAAAAGATACTTGAATTTTGCAAAACGGCAAGAACCAAAAAAGAAATTTCAGAGCATATAGGTTATAAAAATTTAACTTATATGACACGAACTTTTCTTAAGCCATTATTGGAGGATAATAAGCTGGCATATACAATACCGGAGAAACCGCAGAGCAGGTTGCAGAAATATATAACGAAACAGTAAACGAACTGGTTTAAGCCTCTAAATCAAGCAGGATTTAGGGGCTTATTATTTAGTAAAGTCTAAAAAGAAGGATTATGTTGTAAACCGTCAACTTTCGTAGTATAATAAGCGAGGGATAACCATAATTTACCAGTAGGTAAGTTGGGCATAATAAGATTGCTCTGTCCAGATAAATGTTTAGTGCATTTATTTGGACTTTTTTATTATGAGAAATCGTTATTTTACATGAGGAGGTTGCGTATGGAGACAAAAGTGCAGGCACCAAGTGAATGTGAAAGGACACAAAACATTGTAGTAACAAGTGATTTCATAAGTGCATTAAAGAGAGCAATGAATTGGGGGAAAGCTGAGAAGTTACCAGAGGGTGCATATTACCCACTATATATAGGTGAAGATTTATTAGAACGAATGAATACGGCAGATAACCAAATTGTATGGGGAAGACGAGGTACAGGAAAGACACATTTATTAAAAGCTTTTTCACAAATGATTAATGAAAGTCAAGATGAATATAAGTTAGCATATTATTTATCATGTGATGCTATTAAGATGGAAACCCCGGTTGATTTGGTATTTGATAATGATGTGCAGAGAATGAAATATTTTGCAAGAGAAACATACAAAGCATTTTTGATAAATCTTGTTGAACAAATTATAGATGCTTATCAAAAACAATTGGAGCGTAAGTATGCATACAATGAAAAAAGTGTGCAAGAAAAAGAAGAAATACAGAAAAAAGCGGATAACTGTTTGACTAGATTGTTAGAAATAAGTACAACAGGAGTACCGCGGATAATTGAAACATTCGAGACTAGAAATAAAAATGTAAAAAGTCAAAAAACAAACGAAAAGGGAGGGGGAATAAAGGGGGAAATAGAAATTCCTAGCGTATTAGCTTCAATTAAAGGCTTTTTTTCCAGAAGCAAGACGAGTAAAGGAGAAGATTTAGAAGCCAGTGAAATTAAGCAAAAAATAGAATATAGCTTTAGTTTTTCAGAGATTCAGAAAGAAATTGCAAATCTTATTAAAGCACTACAAATAGATATGCTTTATATATGTATAGATGAATTGTGGTTGATAGATGATAAAAATAACATATCATTTCAACCCATGTTTTTGGATTATTTAAGACAGACTTTTTTTGGACAAAGAGGTATTAGTATAAAAATTGCTTCAATTCGTGAGACCACTAAACTTAATAGCAAGACAGTAGTTGCGACTTGTTACGGGTTACAGAGTGGACATGATATAGTAGAATTGGCAAATTTAGATACAATTCAAAATAAAGAGGATGTTACAATACGGAAGTTTGCAGAAATATTGACTATGCGAATAAATTATCTCAGCGAAAGACAATTTGAATATGAGACACATTATATTTTAGAAACAGTTTTTAAGAACGAAAGATATTTCAGAGAAATGGTTGCTATGGCAAATGGAATCCCAAGGAATTTTTTAAGAATATTACAACTATGTCTGGGCAGAATAGGTTATGATTTAGAACGATATTTTGTTCATATCTATTTAATATCTGAAGTGGTTATGGATATTTATGTGAATGAACGAAGAGCTAATATGCCAATGAATGATACATCAGTGTATAATGTGATTAATAAATATATAGAGGAGAGTAGAAATATTTTCTTTGTTATCTCAACTGAACAAGTGAAGAAGTTTTCGGTTGATATAAACAATTTGATTTATACAGAAATTTTACACAGGATTCCGAGTTCAATTATGCCTAATAGAATAATGGATTCATACAAGGCATATTTTATTGATGCCGGAAAATATCTATATTTACTTAAAGAAATTGATATGGAAGGTTATTTGGCTGCATTGTCAAACTTTGTACTAATCATTCCTGAGGATTTACTAAATAATTTGGGAAAATATATTGTAGATTTAGAAAATGCATCTGTTGATCATGTTGAATGTCCGAGTTGTAGTGCAATAGTTAGTAGGGAAAATCCAGTATATAAGAAATTTAATTGTTGTACTTCATGCGGTTTTGAGTTTGAAAAAAAGTAGTTTCTTTATGAACTAAGAATTAAAAATGTGAGTAAAATGGTTGGAATCAAGCCTCCAAGTCTCAAAAGATTTGAAGGTTTAATTCTGCCCATTTTGGTGGAAAGTAATTTCCGAAACAAACAATCTGTGGTACAATATCCTAGAAGTTATCAACGGGATAAGTGGATCATAGAGAAAGAGCAGAACAAATCACACGCAGGTCAGTCAGACCTGTATCTCAAAAACAAATCTAATCTTTTTCTATGGCAGGTGCAAAGTGATGCATCATGCTGATTTTTTGCAGGTCCGATAGGGGACTGTTGCATCATTTTTGAATCCAAGGCTTAACGTAAAGCCAAGGGATGTGCATCTTTATTGCACACTCATGGCATGTTGAGTGTGTAATAATGATGCAGTATTGTGGAAAAGAGAAGAAAAAGTAGGGTTTGACCACAAGATGTTGTGGTTTGAGGGCAAAAATTAGGCTGAAAAATGGCTAGTTTTTGCCTGATTTTTTTGCCCATTTTTAAAGATGCACAGCACTCGCCGAAGGCGTGTGCGGGTAAAAAAATGGTTTTGGGAGTGATTTGGAGAAAAACGTAGGAGGGAGTGGTAAGCAAAGGCAAAAATGAATATGGGTAGGAATGCAAGGCGGTACTTATTTTAGAAAAGAAATAGGTGCCGCCTTATTTTGGTTTACGGAGGTAGAAATGTCAAAATTGTTTTGTTTAAGTCCCGGACTTCGGGTACTGGAAAGGCAGATGCAACAGCCGCCGGGATACAGACCGAGAGGGTATGGTATCTGCATTATTGAGGAGATGGATTGGAAAAGCCGGGGAAACTATTCTGAAATTGTGGATTGTGTTATCAGTCGGATGCAGTTGGAACATCTGAAGAAAAGAGTGGAGGAAATCTTCACAGAAGTGGATAAGGAACTGATTTTCCGAAGCATGAAACACAGAAATGATTTTTATTCTCTGTTGATGAGAAAGAGATCAAAAACATTAAAGCACACACCAAACTATGCTGCCGCTGTATTTCTTTTGTCAGCGGATGAAGAACTCTGGGATAAACGATGCCTTGCTGGTAAGAAGTTTCGATGAGTTGAGAGATCAGTCACGGGAAGCACTAAAAAGGCTGAACCCTGCATTTGTATTTTATGAGAGCGGAGTGGATAAGAGACATGTGCCTGTTGGATGGTTTGAGTTTAAGAGCTACGGGCTTGATACAGATGTATATAATTTAATGTTTGTCTCAAGAATTGGGGGGAAGATGCTGCATGGTATTTTTAACTGTGACTACGAAGATGTACTTGAATGGAGAGAAGCGGCGAGACAGATGATGTATTCAATTCTTGATCTTTCGGAGGAGGAAAAACAGTTATGAGGGAACAGCGGGTCGTATTAGAGCCATTTGGATTATCAGAAATTCTACAGTGCAGTGGAGTGGTGTGCGCAAACCAGCATGGTTTTATGATGGTCAAGGGATATATGAAAAAAGAAAAGGAGCGGGAATACCTGAAGCTGCTTGGCTCCTCTGTGTGGGCATCCGTAATAGTATACGATGAGTGGGGAAAGGCTGGAGTTTTATTTACCGGAGTTGTGACAGATGGGGAGATCAGTGTTGAAAACGGACTAAAAACTCTGAAAGTTAAAATTAAGACAGGCAGCTTTCTGATGGATTTAGAGACACATATCCGGACGTTCCAAAGTCCTGGCTGTACCTATGATGAGATATTTGCCTCCTTTGGAGCTTCGTATCAGGAATATGGATATATTATGGAGACGGGGAACAGAAAAAGCATCAACCGATTTTTGTGTCAGTATCAGGAAACAGACTGGCAGTTTGCAAAGCGTCTTGCAAATTTATGTCACACCGTTGTTTATCCAAACTATATTGGTTCTGGTGAAAAACTGTATTTTGGCAGACCCATGGGTACAAACAGAGGCAGCGTGACTTTGACGGAATGCATGATCCGGCAGACAAAAACGGGCGTTGCCTATGCGGGAACACTGCGAGAGATTTATGATATTGGAGACAGTGTAAATTTTAATGGAAAAAATCTATATGTAATCCAAAGGGAAACGTTTTATAATAAGGGTGTGCTGTATCACACTTATACATTTGGTACAGAGAAAACGGAGGAGGAAGTGGAGAACCGGCATCTAAGCGGTGTATCGCTTGAGGGAACGGTAACTGGAGTGAAGGGAACATCGGTCACACTGACCATCCACAAGGACGAATGTTCCGGCGCAGGCAGATGGTTTCCATATGCGACTGTTTATTCATCTCCGGATGGGAGCGGATGGTACTGTATGCCGGAAAAAGGAGACCGTGTGCGGCTGTATTTTCCATCCGAGGATGCCGATGAGGCTTATGTGCTAAATGCTATGCATTTCGAGAATTGAGCCGGTGGGCAAAGGACAAATCCGGAAAACAAGTCGATCAGAAATAAACAGGGAAAAGAGATTTTACTTAAACCGGACGCAATCCTGATCACAAATAATCGTGGAATGTCACTGGAACTGTCGGATGATGACGGGATTTCTATTATCAGTGACAAAAAGATTATGTTTGAATCAAAAGAGGCAATCGAGATTACGAGTGTAAGTGCCAATATAGATCTGGTATCTCCGCAGAAAATCTCCTTAAAGCAGGGAAATACCAGTATGGTGCTGTCAGACAGCATGATCATGCAGGGAACGAAGGTCAGGCTGAATTAAAAGTCAGAGGGGATTGGATGGACAGAACAGAGAAAATCGATCAGGTCATAAACGACTATCGGGCAGAAAGATTCGCAGAGCGGAAAGAGGAGATAAAAGAGTATTACAAGGCAAACAAAAATGAGATCTGCCGGGAGTTTACAAGGAAAGTGCGCCGGGGGATTCAAAGCTGTCAGAAAGAACAAAAGGCAGTGAAGAATATCATCTTGTCTGTCTTGTACAGTAGCAGTCTGACAAAAAGCTATGAGCTGCAGATCGCATTTTGCGATGAAAGAATGTTTTTTGATGATACCCCGGTATATGAATACTGGACTCCGGCGTTCATTTTTGAACATGTGGAGAATGATATCACAGATTTTAAGAGGAAGGCGGCTGCAAAGATACCACGCATAAAGGAGTATGAACTTGATGATGTGCGGAGTACTTATCTATGGAATCATTATTTTATGGTGATGCTTCTTTTACGGGAGTTGGTTCCTATGGCTGTGGAAGAAGTGTATGGGGAGTGTAATATGCCGGATGCTGATGTTGTAGTTTCATTTGGACGGTATATGGAAAAGAGTATACCTTTGTATCAGAGAGGGAAGACAGATGAAATATTTTCTTCTGGAAACAGATAAAAAAATATCCCAGTTGCCACAGATTGTCCAGCTGCACGATAAGATTGACGTTAGGGATATTCACCGGGAAAGTGCATATAAGATCGCGCACAGACAGCTGTTGACGGTAAAGGGAGATACGGATACCTTTTATCCGGATGTAATTTCAACCCCTGTTTTTCTACTGTCGCAGGGAGCAAAAGGGGTTGTGGAGATGTATGAGCCATGGACTGTGTGGAGGGAGACGGTACTATTAGATAGAGAAAACGAGAAGGTATCCCGGTATTTTCTGCCGTTTTTCGAGGAGGTGGACTGCCTTTCGAAACACGCAGTATTTAATTTGAACCGCAGTCTTTTAAAAGAGATTGTGCTGGATGGAAAGAAATTGCGGGGACATGCGATTTTCCGGATCGCAGGCGTGGAAAAGGCATATATTGTGGGAAATCTTGATGTTGTGGAGAGTATGCTAAAGAGGGGGCTGCGGGGAATCGGATTGACGGAGCTGCAAGTGATATGGAGGGAGAAGGATGAGTGAAACAGATAAGACCACTCAGGCGGGAGAAGGAAAGGATTATACGGCACAGATCAAAAGCCAGCAGGAGGAATGGGATGCGCTGGGGGAAGACGGACAGGAGAATCTCATGGAGCAGAAGGAAGCCCTTGAAGCGGAGAATGCGGAGTCGGCTGCCATCATTAAGGAACACCTGATCCAGCATAACGAAAACAAGAAGAATCCTGCCTATCTGGTACGGGGAGCGGAACTGATGTGCAGTCAGGGAAGCAATAAAAGGATGATGAACTTAAGCCCCTGTCATGGGGTTTATATCAAGGCTCATGCAGTGGTACATGAGTTAGACTGTATACAGGGGGATGAGGAAAACATCACATGGTTCGGTATCTGCACGCCCGGGGAAGAATTGGAGACAGAGCAGATCCAGCTTATATGAGATGACGGAAAAAAGTGCCATGGCAAAAAGTGTAAGCCCCATATTTTGGGAACATGGATGGAATCGTATGACCAGACGAAGATCGTGGATAATGGAAACAAGCTGCCAAAAGAGGACGGTGAAATAGAGGGGTGCAATACACTGACGATGGATTCATTTCTTGTCTGTAAACACGGTGGCATTATTATGCCCATCAATTCCGGGCAGGACAGAGAGGTGGGCGCAGAGGAGTTTGATTATGCCACGGAAGAAGAGAGGGTGGAAGCGCTGAACCGTGTGCAGAAAGGATGTACGGGGGAAGAGGAAGAAATGGACTGCGAGGATTTGCTTTATATGAAGTTGGAGAATCAGGCAGATCAGAATGTTCATGGAAGTGAGTATGAAAAGGAGGAGGCTGTTTGGGCAAATGAGTGGCTTTGTATGTATCAAGATAAGACCGTTAATGAACTGGGTCGCATAGTTGAAATTCCACAAGGGGCAATTTTACACAAATGGGCAATGAGGGAAGGCTTGCAGAATATAAATTCTTATGCACAAGAGGCAATTGCTGGAAATAACGAGGTGATTATAGGGGAAAATGGAGAGCTAATAGATAAGGATGGAAGATATTGGGTGGCTGTTGGTCCAAAGGTTATGAATCCAGATCACCAGGAAACAGATACTTGTACTGCATCAGAAATGAATTATGGAACTCGGATTGATGTAATTGTAGTGGATGATTTGGGGCAGGAGTACTATGTGCCTTGTATTGTAGGAGAATGCAAAGCACACACATATCCAAATGGAGTATATCAAACGGGGAACGCTTATCCAAACGGAACGGATCCTCATCCGGAAAATAACGATTATTCAATTATAGAATTCTGTGGAGGGGCATCAGTGGAAGGTTTGACAAATTATAAAATAAAGGAGATGATTGTATATGATGGGGATGAGAGCTAAAAAAATCTGCATGGCAATGCTCCTTATCGTGGGCGGTATAGTGGCAGTGTTTCTTGCACATAGAAAAGTGGCAGAGAAAATCACAGAGGAAGAGTACCAACGTTTTTTAGATGGGGAAGTGCCTGCTATGAAAGAGAATGGAAAAACTTATTTTCTGGAAGACTTGTTCGGGGAAGATGTAAGTGATGTTGAAACTTTTTTATCTGATATTGACGGAGATGGAGTGAAGGAGCTGCATATCCGGAATGGCATTTATTATATTTTAAAAGAAAAAAAGGGGAAACTGACGATTCTATATGAGGGTACTGCTATTTACGATGAGCCGGTAGAAGCGATGTCCGGCATTCTGTATTATAGGGAGGGAGGGGCACCATATAATGAGGCTTACTATTTTACAAGATTTGAAAAAGATGGAACAATGGTGAAAGGACCTACTTATCAATGCTACGACAGTGACGAGGATGGAGAGATTGGGGTGGAAGATCTTTATTTAAAGGACGGCGTAGAGCAGGATAGGACTGCGTGGGAGAAGGAAACGGAGATATACAGAGCAATAAAAAATGAGCGGGGCTTATAGTCGGGTTGTTTCGATGGGGAAAAATCAATGAAGTATATTCAGAACAGAACAAACTGGTGCTGGGTGGCGGCCTGTAAAGTTGCCGGAGAGCAGTATAAGAAAAATTTTACGGAATTTGCGTTTACTCTGGAAAGTCCGGAGACGGAGGTAGCGGTCAGCAATCTGGATGGACTGCGTACAGATATTGTAAAAAGAAGAAATGGAATATATTTTGTGGATGCGTGGCAGTCAGCTATTGCTAGGAATGCAGACTTTCTGCACGGAGGTTTGGAGGGAAATTTTCCGGGAAATGATCAGACTGGACCAGGAGGAGAAAAACCGCAGTTTCCAGAAAACGAAAGAGACGTACCTTGGGATTATGAGGAAGGTGGCAGGGAATGTGTCCGGCAGTGGACTCTCCGTAGAAACAGGAGTCCCCGTCATACAGTACCGGGAGACAGACTGGGAGTTCTGTAGGCGTATGGCAGCCGGGGCAGGGCAGGTACTGTACGCTGATCCTGCCAGCCCGGAGATAAGACTTTGGGCAGGACTGGAGGAAAAAGACGGAACGGCTTCATTTCCAGCAGATCGGTACAGCGTCTGTGTGGATGAGACCTATTACTATATGAAAAGCGCTGGGGAGGGGAAAAAAGAATTTTTATACTACCGGACAGAGTCATGGGAAAATTATGAGATAGGGGAAAGTTCTTTTTATCAGGGACAGAGGCGGTATATTTTTGAAAAAAAAGCGGAACTCGTTGGCGGAGTGCTTGTCTTTGAGTATAAACTTGGAGGAAAGTGCAGGTTCGGGCAGAAGAGGTATGCGAACCGAAAAATGACAGGGGTTTCCCTACGTGGAACAGTGGAAAAGCGGGAGAAGGAATCGGTGTACCTGAAACTGGACATTGACGGAGCAGACGGGAAAGCGCTGCATCCCTATCCGTGGATTCCGCCCACAGGAAACGTCATGTATTGTATGCCGCAGGAAGGGACGGAGGCATACCTCTACTTTCCAGAGGCAGAGGAGGAAAGTGCATATGCAGTCAGCGAGATACATAATAGCAGGTGTCCGGTCTTTGCAGATGCGCAGCGTCGGGAACTTGTGACGGAGCATGGGAAAAAGCTGCGGCTGCATGCGGACATGCTTGGTTTTGCCGGAGGGAAGGAAGAAACTGTGCAGGAGTGTCGGATGGGAGAAGACGGCATACATTTCGGTGCGGGAAAGGGTAAGCTTCAGGTTACGGGCAGTGGGCAAATCACTTTCCGTGCACCGGAGATTTCCCTTGACGCGGTGCAGAAAATCGGACAATATAAAATGGAAAGCATGGCGAAAGAGAAGGCGGGGATGCTGTATCCCAGAGGAGGCGGAAACCCGGCAACGGGAGGAGACGGCTATGGTGTTGGAGAGTTGCAGAATGAATACAATGCGCTGTCATCCCAGGGAATCCTGGCAGGAACGGAATACGAATACTATAAGCCCTTTGATGATGCGCCGGAGTATGAGGAGTACAAGGAGGTGCCGACATGGCTGAAGGTCGTGGCGGGAGTCGCAGTTGCAGCCGTGGTAGGACTGGCAGTGGGGGCGCTGGTGGTTGCAACGGGAGGACTGGCAGCAGCGGCTCTGGGAGTTACAGCCGTGCAGCTTGGGATGACAGCCGGAGTGCTGACCGCCGGGGCAGGAATTGCTGCAGTTGCGGCAACGGCAGCCAGTGACAAAAAGAATGGGACAGAGTCCTCTCTGGGGGATTATATCAGCAATGCATTTTCGGCGTCTGCAAGAGTGGGGGCATCCTGCATAGCCATAACTCTGGGGATGTATGGGGCAGAGGTGATGACGATGACCGTGAGCGGAGGCCTGGGACTGATCCCGGTGGGAGGAACGGTTGTGACCCTGCCACAGCTTGCAGGTGCATTCCAGTTTGTGGCAGGGACAGTTACGAGCCAGAATCTTCTGTTCCAGATGAGGGAAGTACTAATGTTCTGTATCTCGGGTAAGGAAATGGGAGCGCCGACAGGAAACTGGCTGTATGACAGCGGTCGGGAGATTACAGAGATGGCAAGTATGCAGTTCGCGGTCTATGGACTGATGAATCCGTACACTTACCAGAGACCAAAGATCACGCCGTTACCGAATGAGACTGGCTTAACCGTGCCGGGAGGAACGGGAGTGGCAGTGGTGCCAAACGGGACAGCACCAGCCTTGAATCCGCCATACCTTCCGGGGCAGTATACCGAATATCCGGCAGCGGTGCAGGGCTGGGCACAGCAGGCTTTGCCGGGAGGGGGAGTGGTATTGAGGGTAGTACAGATACTTTATCTACGCCAAGCTCAAAGGTATTACGCCAAAATTTGATTGAATCAGGAGTAGAAGTTCCTGATTATTTAAACGCTGCTCACCACATAGTTGCAGGAAGTTCACCCAAAGCGGCAGAAGCAAGGGCAATTTTACAAAAATATGGTATAGATATTAATGACTCAGCAAATGGAGTTTTTTTGCCAACAGTAAGAGGTGTAGCAGAAGGGGCATACCATCCAAGTTTACATACGAATGCATACTATGATAAAATTAACAAATTGTTAGGCGAAGCAACTTGTAAAGAAGATGTTCTTGATATTTTGGAATTTATTAGTGATGAATTGAGTAGTGGATCATTTATGGAATAGGAGAAAAATATGAAGATATGGCAATTAAGTTTCGAATTAGATGATTACGATAATTTAGTACCTATAAAAGAATTTACAGTTGAGGAAATTCAATCTTTTGATGGGAGAAGTCATTTAAGGCAGTGGAAACCTGTTCAAGTTAAAAGAATGGAGCCTGAGAAAGGGCTTGAGCTAAGTGATGCTCCGGGATTTACAATTCCGGTATTTAGTAGAAGAGCATGGGAATGTTTAGAACCACTGATAAGTAAAAATGTAGAAATATTACCACTAGATTTTAATGAAAAAGAATATTTGGGGATAAATGTTATTACTGTTTTGGATGCTATAGATTATGAAAAATCTATTTATAAAACGTATAGAGATGGAAAAAGAATTATGGCATTTAAAAAGTATGTTTTTTTACCAACCGTAATAGAGAATGTTTCTATGTTCAAAATTTTGGATGAAAAAACAAGATATGCATTTGTTTCAGATGAGTTTAAGCAAACAGTGGAGAAGAATAACTTATTAGGTTTTAAATTTAAGTTGGTCTGGGATAGTGAAAACGAATAATGCGTTGCTAAAAGATGGTTTATGCTGGAAAAGAGTGACCGTCTGGTAGAAAAATATCTAAGGAGAGCCATTGAAGAGAAGGAGGTTCGTACATCATTTGGATATAAACTTTAAGTCAATGTACATAGAAATTCAAGCTGTAGACAAAACGCTTTTGGTCAGCATGCCAGAAGCGTTTTTCTTGTTATGGGCTTTAGCCTGTTGAGTGCATCGGAGTTTCTCCAAACGGAGAAATGGAGA
>ERZ773104.162-NODE-162-length-100920-cov-16.105468_pt1 | contig 100920 bp, 105 predicted proteins | sample MGYA00511920_ERZ773104 | MGnify/ENA primary metagenome ERZ773104 (study PRJEB29015, sample SAMEA2737857) | human gut metagenome | biome: human gut; feature: human-associated habitat; material: faeces | place: China | collected 2012 ... | reverse complement strand
TAGATGGAGAAGTGGAAGATAAGCCAATTGCCAATTCTCTAAAAGAACTTATTAATAATATGAATGTTCTAATGTAATTGTTTTATTGCAGAAAATAAAGATCTTGACAGAGATGTATTTAAAAACAGGATATAACGTTTTAATGATAACTTATTGACTTTTATATTGACGTCGCATAAACTGTGTTTATACGTCTAAGGGAGAAAGACTAAATAAGTACATAGGGAGGATTTTATTATGGCGTACGGGGACAGTTCAGGTTTTATCATCATATCTTTATCAATCATACTTATAATTTTCAGTTGTATATGCTGGTATAAGATCTTTGAAAAAATGGGAATAGAAGGCTGGAAGGCATTTATTCCCGTGTACGATGTTTACTTAATGTGTGAATATTTGATCGGGGCACACAAAGGATGGATGTGTATTCTTACATTTATTCCGATAGTTGGAACTATATTTACTTTGTATTTATACTTCAAACTGTGCCAGAGCTTTGGCTATGGTTTGATGTTCCTGATAGGTTTCCTGGTGTTAAACCCGATTTTTATAGGTGTTTTAGGTCTTGGAGATTGTTATTATTCTGATATGACAAGTTAATAAAATAATGAATATAGTATAACGTCAAAAATCCGGCAGGTGAACAAGTAGTTTACCTGCCGGATTTTTTGTACACATAGTATATGTTACTTAATTTTATAAATATTATTAAAAAAAATGATACAACATGACAAAATCAAAATGACTAAAGAGAATCAGATGTTTATAATACGGACAAAATGATAATGACATGGGCGGAGGAGGTAGTAATGGAAGCATGTCCTGTTTTAATTCCCCAAAGGCCTCCGCTGCCTGTTTGATGCAGAATTCCAGAAGGGTGTTGATTCCATCAAAGCAGGAACGGTATATTCTGCAGATGAAGTCGATGCGGCACTTGCAAAGTAAATTCAAATAAATAAATAGAAGGAAGGAATCTTTTCGTAGCTCATTTGACACTATCGGTATGGTTTAACATTGTGGGTATGATTTTTTTAATATTTCCCTCTCAACAGTATATACTATCTTTAATAGGAAACAATTTTGCTATATTTTTGTCTTGCACATAAGACAAAAATGTTATACGATTGTTCTAGATAAGGGAGGACTGTGCCATGAATAGAGACACCTTAAAACAGATAATGATAGATCAGAAAGAGACCTATCTTAACAATACCATTATAACCAGACAATACCTTTTAGAAGAAAATGTTAATTATTGCTTTGTTGGGATCAGAAGAACTGGTAAATCATATTTGATGTACCAACAGATAAAACAACTTGAATCAAAAGGTGTCCCCCTTTCACAGATAGTATACGTAAATTTTGAAGATGAGCGTCTTTTAGAAACTAAGGTTACAGATCTAAATACTATCTTAGAAATAGGTCTTGAAATGTCTGGCTCAACTAACAAGCCGTATTTGTTTCTTGATGAAATCCAAAACATAAACGGTTGGGAAAAATTTGTGCGTCGGATAGCTGATATGAAATACCGAATTAATATCACAGGAAGCAACAGCAAAATGCTCAGCAGCGAAATCGCTTCTACTCTCGGCGGAAGATTTATCATCATGAATATTTATCCATATTCATTTACAGAATATCTTACCGCCAATCACAGAGAAAAAAATTATCTTGATGTGATCAGTACCCAGGATAGAGCCGATGTATTAAGTCTGTACAACGAATATGTCACCTTTGGTGCTTTTCCCGAATTGGTTGATATAAAGAACAAACGTGCATTTCTTAGCAGTATTTATCAAACTATCTATCTTGGGGATATAATAACGAGAAATAAGATATCAGGCGGTTTTGCCGTAAAACTGATACTCAAAAAAATAGCCGAATCAGTTACCAAACCTCTGTCTTTCAGCAGATTGACAAACATATTAAAGAGCACCGGCATGGCCATAGGAAAGCAGACAGTCATAAACTACGTTGGCTACATGACCGACTCTTATCTTCTCTTTACCCTGCAAAATTATGCAGCCAAGCTTGTTGATAAAGAGACATCGCCAAAATACTATTTTATGGACACAGGTCTTCTTGGTCTTATGCTGCTGGATTCAAAATCGGCTCAATTGGAGAACCTTGTTGCGATTGAACTTATCAGACGCTATGGCGTAGAAAATGTTTTTTTCTTTGAAAACAATGTAGAAATAGACTTCTATATACCTTCTGAAAGCCTTGCCATACAGGTAAGCCTGCAAGTTTTAGACGATATAGACACAAAAGAACGCGAAACCCGTGCATTTGCCAAATTAAACAATTTTATTCCTGATTCCAAATGCATCCTTATCACCAACAGTGAAGAGACAAATCTTGAATATGATGGTATAGATATAGAGGTCATACCAATCTGGAAATGGCTTCTTATGGCGGATCTGTAACACCTGACACCTTTTACTGTGCCATGAATGCAAGAAATATTCTACAAGAATTATCACAAAATTTATTAAATTGAGGTATGTAGACATGAGAGGAGCTATTCAAAATTATTTTGAAAAAACGAAGCAATATCCTAATTATTACTCAAATGAAAATTTTAGTACTATTTGTGATGATATTAAAAAAGAAATTGATGAGGGTGTATTTCTTGTTAAGAGGAAAGATGAAACAGATTTGTCTGTATTTGAAGAAAAATATGGATATACATTACCTACAGAGATTAGTGATTATATTAATCTGTTTTGGCATCCTTGTATTAGAGGATATTGTAATACTAAAGAATCTATTGTATTATTTTCCGTTTTGAAAAAGGAAGGAGATTCAAGTGATGAGATATTATTATATGAAAATAGTTTGATTTCAATGGCTAAAGATTGGGAAGAGATAGGCGATATTAAAAAATTTATTCCTATAGGATGGCTTGGTTATTCTGGCGGATACGTCCTCTATGAAGTGAGTAGTCATAACATTTTTTTGGAAAATATGGATGTAGATGGAGAAGTGGAAGATAAGCCAATTGCCAATTCTCTAAAAGAACTTATTAACAATATGAATGTCAATCCGAATATTCGGGAAAAGGAGAAAAACAAATGCTGCTTATAGGATCCAGGATTCAGGAGTACCGGAAGAAAGCCGGGCTGAATCAGGAGGAATTTGCGGAAAAGATGGGAGTCAGCAGACAGGCTGTGTCCAAGTGGGAGAGGGATAAGGCGTATCCTGATTTGGACAGGCTTGTGTGTATATGTGAGATTCTGGATGTACAGGTTGGAGAACTTATATATGGAAAGGGTGAGGAGCCGGAGGCGCCGGAAGAGGTGTCCGGGGATGGGACTTCAGCGAATAATGCTGTCCATCTGAAGAATCTCAGGGGAAAAGGCAGGCTTGCCAGATTGAAAATATTATTTTGCGTGATGGCAGCCATATGCGTTTTCTGTGTAATTGTGGTGGCGGTGCTGTTTGTGAGGAACGAGTGGACCAGCCATTCAGATAAGAACGGAAATGTGCGCGTGGAGAAGGTGTATCAGCAGTATACAAAAGCTGATCTGGCATATTTGGATGACAATGGCCGAAAGATCATGGATACTGTGTGGCTTGATGTACCGGGGGTACGGGATGGAGATTACATACAGTTGTACACAGGGGTGGACGGTGATGGTCTGTTTCTGAATTACAAGACATCAACCATAATTGCCGCAGCATTTGTCATGCTGGTGTTTATTATTCTTCTGATCCTCATTGGGCTTGAGATAAGAAGGATGAAGAAAGAAGATACACTTCAGATCATACTTGAGGATAAGACAGCCGATGAAAAAATGTAAAAAAATTGTCTGCGCGATCGTTATAGCATGCATACTGGCGGGAGCTGCATTTGTCGCTCTTGAGTTTATGGGCGTTATTGATCTGAACAGTGCGCGGAAGACGGAAGAAAAAAGTGAAACTGAACAGGATGGAAATAAAATAGCTGACGATGAGACAGAGCCTTGGCATATAGTGTTCAAGGGATATGTCTTCTCTGTGAATCCGGTAGGACAGGCAATCATACATGAGAGTGGCTGCCTTAATATAAGAAGCTGTGATGATTATCTGATACAGATCGATGTGGAGGATAAGACGATTGCGGACTTCTGGGACAACAGAGAGCAGCGCAAGAAAAATATTGAGGACGCAGGTTATGTGATGGAGCTGGAGCCTGAGAAGTTCGAGATACAGGGGAAGGAATATATCAGATACATAGCGAGTTTTGCAAATGAACGAGGTGCGAAGTTCGACAGATCATATTTCTATCAGCTTATATGTGATGCCGGGGAAGGTCAGCGTTTCTTTACTTCGATAAGATTTGATGAGATAGATATAGATGCGCTGAGCGGGTCGGAGAGAGCTGAGGTATATGAGAAGGCTGCCGATGAAGCTGTGGCCATTGTTGCGGGGGCCGTTCCCACAGATGAGACAAATGATATGACAGGCTCATACTGGCAGGAGGACGAAGCTATGGAGACGGGAGTAGTGGACAGTGTCGTGAATGGAGATACTACCGTGTCATATGAAATTCCTGAAAATTACAGCCTTCAGAATGAGGATTTGTCAGGTAAGACATACTATTCAGACAGTGATAAGATCACGGTCGTGACTTCGATCGTACCGTATAGCTGGATGACAGCATCTGATATGGCAGACAGAAAGACCGGGGCCGGAATATCAAAGGTAACAGAGGAAGGTCAGTGTGAGGTAAATGGTGTGACATTTTATTACTACACATATTCGACCTTATATATAAAGGACGGCAAGAGAAATATCACATACTATTTTAATGCATATGCTGATCTGAAGGATGGGAACATATATACAGTCAGCGGATTTGCCGATGATAATCCGGATGCCATGGACAGAGACACTTATTATAGTTTCATGAACATTACGGAGAAATAAGCACTATAGATTGCAAAAAAGTGACGAAAACACCTATGATTTCGGTTCGCTACCCATAGTTGCCCCGTTGCAACCGATTACGGCTTGATAAAATATAGTGACATTCTTAATAATAAAGCCACTAGGTTTTAAGGAGGATTATTATATGAGGAACAAGAAAATGCTGATTGCAGGACTTATCACGGTGGTGATGGGAATTTCTATAGTTGGATGTGGAAATGATGGCAAATCCACCAGAGAGACGGAGTCAACAGAGCAGGTAACCGAAACGGAAATGGCAACGGAGGAGGAATCTGAGGCTGAGGATACAGGTGATACTGAATCTGATGATTCATATGCAGATGAAACCGATTACAGTGAGGAATCCACAGAATTTAAGATGCCTGTATATGAGGATTTCACATTGGCATCGGGACTCAGCGAGAATTACGCAGATCTTGACAATAGGTCATTTGTATATAATGGAAAGAAATTCACTTTAGGTGAGTCCACCTTGAAGGATCTTATAGACGGTGGAATACCATTTGAGCAGAATTCTCTCAATAACAGTGGCAACAATGTAAATAAAAATTACGAAACTGACAGATACACAGCAGAAATCAATGACTACGTAACGATGCAGTTTATGTTTGGCAACTTTACTGACAGTGAGCAGAAGGCAGAGGATTGCGTTCTCTCATATGTAAGGTATTCACACCTTTTTGTGCCAAACCCGGATTATGATGCCAGCATGAATGCAGAGATCAGTGAGATGATGCTTGACGGCGCAAAGCAGGTGAACTTCTCATTCCCTACAACTATCACTAAGGACCAGTTGCTTGAAAAGTGCGGTGAGAATGCAGAAGTAGATGGCAAGATAGTCAAGTACAGTGTAGATTCTGAGGTTTATATGGGAAGCAGCGGCTATACATTTGAGTTTGACGATACAACAGGACAGCTCAAAGAGGTCAGAATAAGCTGGCTTCCGTAACTAAAAAGTAATCAGAATAAGAGCCAGAAGAAAAGCCGGATATCTCTATAAAATAGGGATACCCGGCTTTTGTGAGTTGTTTTTATTTACATGTCGTCGTGTCCGTCATCGAATTCGCTATCTTCATGGTCAATGAATTCGCGGCTTGTGACTTTCTTGCGATTTCTTTCATTTTCAACCATCTCGGATAAAAGCTCTTTAACATCCTTGGACTTCTTGATGTTCTTAATCTCAAAATCTCCGAGCGTTTTGTCTGCTGAACAGCACTTGATGGTTCCGAGACCGAAGATTCTCTGACCGAGTGTACGCTTAAGTGAGATATCCATGATCCTGTAGAGGCGGACTTCATCCTCCTTGGTGCTTAAGAATCCGGTGCTTATAAATAGTCTGTCATCGGACAGGCTGTATTTGGTGAATGACCAAGGCAGCCCGAATAAAGTCCGTTTTCTGTCTTTCCATACGATATTTGGCATACGTAACCCTCCCTGATATTTTTTTTGATGTTATCACGGCTTGGCGCATTTGTAAACCAAATGTGTGTTGTGCACGGCAGAGTTTATAGGGTGGTAAGCAGTATGCAGTTAACAGAAAAGCATTCAACTGGATTGTTGTAGAGCAGTTTTCTCGATGGACACAGCCAGAGTATATACTGGAGGCAACTAAACCTTTTGTTGTGTGTGGGCGCTTGCAGGTGATATAATTGGCACAAGTGAACGTTTGATATAATACAAATTATAAGATCATGAGGACATAGAATGGATAAGACACAACGTATACATGCGCAGGCAGATTCTGATATAAGTGCACATGGCAGCTCAAAAGATAAAAAGGCAGAGAACACAAAAGAAAATAAAAAAACACAAAAAAAACATTCGTTCCATTCGAATATAAAGGTGCGGACTTTTTTGGTAGCTGTACTGACGTTTATAGTGGTTAACGCTGTAGTACATCTTCAGCTCCTGAACACGGAGAATCAGGAGAAACTCAAGGCGACTTATACAGCAGAGTCTACCATAAGGCGTCTAGGTTCGCAGATAGACAAGTATCTGTCCAAGACTGATATGCTAAAGAGTATGATAGAGTCGGGATATGATATAAAAGAAGAAGAATTTAACAGACTGGGCGGTTTTCTGTTGGATGATGATGATGTCATTGGTGCAGTGGAACTGGCAAAGGATGGGGTTGTGAATATGGTGTACCCGATGGCAGGAAATGAGGCTGCGATTGGACTTGATATGCTGAACAATCCTAGAAGAAGCAGGGAAGCAAGGCTGGCCAGGGAAAGCGGCAATTATACCATTGCGGGGCCATTCGAACTTGCGCAGGGCGGCGTGGGAGCGCTGCTGTTTGATCCGATATATGTGACAGGTGATCAGAAGGACAAGGAATTCTGGGGATTTGCCATTCTTATTGTGAATTGGGACAGATTTATAGATGAGACAGAGATATCGAAGCTGGAGGATGCCGGCTATCACTATCAGGTGTGGAGGAAGCTGGACGAAGAGGGGCAGAGGACGATGATAGCCAGCTGCCAGGATGAATCGCTGAAGAATGACATCGAGGTAGACTGTGATGTTCCAAATGATACATGGTATTTTGATATTGTTCCGGTAAAAGGCTGGGTATCCGGGAACCAGCTGCTGCTCGGAAATGTACTTTGCTTAGTCGTTGCATTGCTCATAGGGTTGGTGTACTGGCAGTTCGCCATAAGACACAGGAAAGAACAGTCATATATGGCAGAAATCGAGAAGACAGCGGAGAATGCCAGACTTGCAAATGAGGCAAAAACCAGGTTTCTGTTCAATATGAGTCACGATATAAGAACCCCGATGAATGCCATCATAGGATTTGCACAGCTGCTCAAGGATCATGCGGATGATAAGGATAAGGTGAATGAATATACATCCAAGATAAGTGCATCGGGATCTGTTCTGTTGTCGATCATCAATCAGGTGTTGGAGATGGCAAGGATAGAGAGCGGAGAAGCGGAACTGAATGAAGAAGTGGGGAATCTGCGGGAACTCACAGAGTCTATCAAGGCGGTATTTGAACCGGAGATCAGCAGGAAAAAGCTGTCCTGCGATTATCTTGTCAAGGTTACTGAAGAGTTTGTAAGTTATGATGAGACGAAGGTTCGTGAGATTTTACTCAACATAATTGGAAACTCGGTGAAGTACACTCCGGATGGAGGCAACATATCGGTGAGGGTTGAACAAATATCTAAGGGAGATCAGGGCAGTGCATCGTACAGATTTACGGTAGCGGACACGGGAATCGGCATGAGCGAAGAGTATCTGCCTCACATATTTGAAGAGTTTACCAGAGAGAGAACAAGCACAGAGACGAGAGTGGAGGGTACAGGACTTGGACTTCCAATCGTGAAGTCGCTTGTAGATATGATGGGAGGCAGCATAGATGTGCAGAGTAAAGTGGGAGTTGGAACTACCACAACAATCGTGCTGACGTTTGCGGTGGCAACCAACACCGAAGTGCTCACGAGCATGGATCAGAGCTGGGAGAACATAGCGGACAGGCTTTGCGGCATGAGGATTCTGATGGCGGAGGACAATGATCTCAACGCCGAACTTGCGGTTACGCTACTTGGAGAAAGGGGGATTCTGGTTGATCGTGCGGTTGATGGAGTCCAGTGTATTGAGATGCTCAGAAGCAGACCTTCCGATTATTATATTGCAGTGCTTATGGATATACAGATGCCAAACATGGATGGATATCAGGCGACAGAGATAATCAGAGGCCTGGGAGATGCCCGGGCGAAGATCCCAGTCATTGCCATGACTGCAAATGCATTTGACGAGGACAAGAAGAAGGCATTTTCTGCAGGGATGAATGGACACGTCGTAAAGCCTGTGGATTTGGAACGCATATTCACTGTACTCGGAGATGTATTGGAAGTTGGCAAAGAAATTAAAAATTAAACTACAGGTTTATCATCAACTTGATAGAAAATTAAGGAGAATCAAGCTTTAAAGCCATTTGCAGCCTATGAAAATAACTCATAGGGGCAGAAAAGGGGCAAAATTTAAAAGACGGCCATTCAGTGTGAAAACTGAGTGGTCGTCTTTTTTTTAGTTGATAATTGATATGGCGTCAACAGCTTCATTATCTTTCTGCTTCATCTTTTGAGTAACATGAATATATATGGCTTTCGTTATTTTGTCATCATGATGTCCAAGTCGACGAGATATTTGTTCTGCAGACATAACTTCAGCCAGAAGGGACGCATGAGTATGGCGCAGTTTGTGTGTCGTTATTTCTCTTCCAAGAGATTTAAGCGAAGCGGCCTTTAAATGATTATTATATGTTAAATAAACCATGTAGTTGCCTGTTTTTAAATTTGGCATGAAGAGGTTGCTCTTAATACCTTTTTCAAATAGAACCTCTTTTCGCCAAAGTCGTAACTTTTTGATGAGTGTGAGTAATTCAGGTTGTATATGAATGTCTCTGATCGAATCGCTTGTTTTTGCAGATGTAACATATCCTGTTGAAGGATAATAAGTTTTTGTTATGTGTATAGTGTTTATTCTTAAATCAACGTCGGCATCTTCAAGAGCAATGAGTTCACCTATACGCATCCCTGTAAGGATCATGAAATATGATGTATAGTAATCCTGCCATTGATTGTTATCTCTAAAGTAATTAAGTAGTTTTTTGATTTCATCAGGCTCAAGGTATTCGTTACTGATATCGTATACCTCTGGTATCTCATCTGGGCTCTCCTTATGAATATAGTCAAGCTTGAACCATATATCATTGTTTGAATGATAATCGCTTTTAATTCCCCATTTCAAAGCGAATTTTAAGAATTTTATATATGTATTCACGGTGTCTATATTTTTCCCCGAAGAGAGAAGTCTATCATTTACATAACGAGGGGAGAGTTTATCAACAAGTACATCATTACCGATTATATTTATACAGCAATTTATGTTAGTGCTTTCTGTTCTGATTGTGCTTTCTTTCCTTTTGCGCTGTCGCAATGATGCTATATAAGCATCAGCCAGCTCCTTGAGCGTTGTATCTGATCTAACCGGTGATGCAGTCAACAGCTTATCTATTTTCCCTTGTAAGATCCTGGTCGCCTTGTTCTTATTCTGCGGTGATGCCTTAGGCATCGTCACTGTGACCTTTTTCACTTTTTCCGTGAGCGGATCCGTGTACCTCTCACAATACTTGACTGTTCCATTCTTCTGTGTTTCACACCACATAAAATCACCATCCTATCTAAAAATAGGCATAAAAAATAAGCCTATCAAAAGTGGAAGGCTTATGGTATAATATAGTTTGCGATCACTGTTATTCATAAGCCTTCGGTTTGTGGGTAACTTCCCTCAGGTGTACCCGCACCTGGGGGATTTTTTTATAATGTGAAGATGATATTATTCATCCTCATCATCTGTCTCATCCTCTGTTGAATATTCAGAAGTATATGCTTCAGAACTTGACAGCGACTGTCTGTATTCTTCAGCAAGCATTGTTCTGTTGAACTCTGCAGTAGGGCAGATCTCATTTACAAGTTCTTCAAGTTCATCTATTGATACATTAAAGAACTCTTTTCTAAGATTTACCTTGTTTACTCGGCGATCATTAAGTCTCTTGTGAAGTTCGGTTTCAAGACCAGAAGCGTCATCAGAGAAAATAAAGCTGTGTACATCAAATTTGAACGGAACAGAAGCATCTCCAAGTTCATTAACTCTATCCTGTGGATTTATTCTTCTTGTCATTCCGACTTTGAATACATTCTCACCAAATGAACCCAAGTTACTGATAATATAAACATTACCAGCCTTACCATTTTGCAACTTTGTTATTTCATCCTTTTTGATTGTTACATCTGCAAGCTGAGCCTGCAGTTCAAGGATACGAGCTTGCAGAGCAGCAAGGGCTTCACCTTCTGAAGCTTCCGCCTGTTCTTTGAGGGAAGATATCTGATTCTCATATTTTGACTCTTCAAGCTCCACTTTTTTACGTTCGGCCTCAAGGGCCTTGCGCTCCTCTGCCTCCTGACGCATCTGCTCTTTGATTGCAAGCTGTTCTTGCTTTGCCTGTTCTTTCTTGACGTAGTAGTTATACTCTATCTTTGCAGCATTGATGAAAAGATATTCCATTTCACCTATGAACTTAGTAAGAGTTCCGGCAATTGTTTGATTACCTTCAGCTGCAATCTTTAGATACTTAGCACAGATATCTTTTATTTGTTCAATACCGTTGTCAAGCTTGTCATATTTTAAATTGTACAAGACGTTCTGCATCTCAGATTCCAGCCCCTTGACAATGAGGTCGTAAATCGTTTTGTTGGCTTTAGTAGTGTATCTGATAGCATATTGCTGTCTGAGAGTGTCAATGGATTTCTCGTTTTCTCTGTATGCTTTTCGCAAGCTTTTTATATCCATACAATGTAATTTAAGGATAACAGATGGGGCAATGAGATTAGCGTCCTCAATATCTGATTGGCTAATTCGGCATTCATTATATGGAATGTCAGCAGTGATGAAGTTATCTAATGCATATTCAATACTGCTGTAGATCTCCTTAGCACGAGAGATCTTTCGCTCCTGGGTCGCTACTGATTTTTGCAACTTATCATCTTTCGTTTGGAGTGTAGCAATATCTGAACGTAATTTATCTATAGTGGCAAGGCTTTCGGATATTTCGGCATTCACCTGATTAAGCTTAGCCATTGACTGCTGATGGTCATGCACCCCTAAATCTTGCATAGTCTTATTCATGTCTTGCATTGCTTGATTCATCTGAGCATTCTGAGCCGCAAGTTGGGCATTCTGTTGAATAATTTGTTGATTGGCTTCCTTTTGTTTCTTTTCGTCCATGGTCTTCATTATCATCAATACTATGCCACCGATTGCCGGAAGTATAAGAAACCAGCATGCGCATAGAATAGCAATAAACCATGTACTTAAATACCATTTGTTTTCTTGTTTTTGATTCATCGAATTTCTCCCTTCATTTGTTAATTATTTTTGCAACCCATGTGCATAAGCTTCAATAGAATCTGCAGACTCCTTGTGAAAGTCATCCCGATCTATATGTCTGCAAGCATGGATATATGCCTCATTCAATTGTTCTGTTGTGAAGCGTGTATTAAGGAACACAGTATATGAACCATCTTCATTACACGTCACAGTTTCTTTTACTTTAGTTGCTTTCATATCAAGATACTGAACATATATATCATCCGTCATTGCTATCCCCTCCTTATTTGATTATTTATGCAATATATATATATCAAAAACAGTGGGATGTTTTTTGCACAGCATTATTTATTATCTTTATTTTTGAGAGCCAAGAGCATACTCTGTACTATCTCTAAATCTTCGGGTTTGGCATCCCTTGCGGCATCGAAGAGAAGAGAGAGCTGCTTGTTCTCGAATATCTCCTGTGCTTTCTGAGCTGTTTCATCATCAAAGTAGTATGTAGGTTTGTTTGTTGGCTCAACAATCAAGTCACCTGGTTCGACATGTAAATATTTAGCAATATCTATAATTGTATCAACTTTGGGAACTCTTGCACCAGAACACCAGTTTGATACCGTTGATTTTTCACATCCAAGATCATTAACTAAATCGCTTTGAGTTTTACCATTTAGCATTAGATAATATTTTAATAATCTAGCAAATTGATTTGTTCCCATTTCATCACATCCTTTCTTATATTTGATTATACACAAAATGAATACTCGTGGCAAGCAGAAAGCAAAAAAAGTTTTCATTTTGCTTGACAGTTCACAAAAAGAATACTATAATGCAATTGCACGATAAAAGAAGGGAGGCGAAAGATTGAACGGTTTAAAGATAAGACTATCAGCTGTTAGAGTAAATGCAGGCCTTTCACAGCAGGATATTGCTGATAAAATGGGCGTTTCTCGTATTACAGTTGGTAATTGGGAAAACGGCAAGGTAAAGATAAAAGAGGCAGAATTAAGAATGTTTGCAGATATTTGTAGTTTTCCTAGAGAAAATATTTTTTTACCTTACTAGTTCACAAAATGAATACTAAGTGATTGAGAGAAAAAGGAACAACGAGTAAGCTTAATGCAATAAAAAATATCTAAAAAAATTTCGTTTTGCTCAATTACTTTTCGTCTGTATTTTGGACGTAATAAGGAGGCGAGAGAAAGGAGAGCCATGATAAAGAAGATAAAGGCAAAACTCAAGGAGCCGTACTTCATGGAAGATCTTTGGTGCGATTATATCAGACCCGCAGTGATGGGACTGATAGGAGCAACTATAGGCATAGCTACAGTAATCGTAATAAGACTGTTGTGATGATGGCGCATATCACAGGAAAGGAGATGAGAGCAATGAGCAGAGCAACAGCAGGCCTGCAGGTGACAGGTATAAGTTACATAAAAGCATCACCTTATGTCAGTAAGGCTCAGATGATGCAGATGTTTAACATATCTCAGAGCACCGCAAGCCGCAGAATATCTGATCTGGACAGATATGTTCAGAATGGCAGATATGGACCATACACAATCTTGGATGGAGCTGGCGTGACATGGGTTAACTACTTAGCATTGGTTGACTATCTGAGATATAAGAAAGAGCTTGATAAGGGCTACAGAGTACCACCATTTGACCCCGGAAAAGTTGCAAAAGCTATTGGATGGGGTGAGATGACATCAGATATGAGGTAACACGAAAAAAGCACCTTTGGAATAGCAGTTCCGCCGGTGCATAGAAAAATACTCAAAAAAATCATAGCAGAAAAGGGGAAGAAAAGCAATGAAGAGGAGAAACATGGATACAAAGGCTGTCAAGGCAGTGTGCCTTGCGGAGATGATAATTTTGGTTGTGCTGTTGGCATACAATGCAATATTCAATATGCGTTTAATCATGGCAATTCCAACCGGTGGGCTAATAGCCTATCTTCTGGGAACGCTGTTCTCGGTGCTTGGTTTATATAGCATTGTGGAGCAGATGAACAGAATTGAAGATCAAAGAGAAAGTGAACAGCCATGGTAAGTATGAAAGTCCTTGGCAGCCATGAAGAATGGCTCAAGGCAAGGACCAAGATAGGTGGGTCGGATGCCTCGGCTATTGTGGGAATGAACCCCTACAAGACCAACGTGGATCTATTTAAAGAGAAAGCCTACGGCATAGAGCCGGAGGATATATCAGACAAGCCTTATGTCAAGTATGGAACAGAGGCAGAGAAGCACCTGAGAGAACTATTTAAGCTGGATTATCCACAGTATCAAGTTGGATATGTGGAAAACAACATGTTCACAAATGACAAATACCCATGGGCGCACGCATCGCTAGATGGATGGCTTTTAGATCAGGATGGTCGCAAGGGTGTGTGGGAATGTAAGACGACCAACATTCTGCAGTCAAGACAAAAGGAGAAGTGGGATCATAGAATCCCGGACAACTATTACATACAGGTGTTGCATTACCTGATGGTAACAGAGTTTGGCTTTGTGGTGCTCAAGGCTCAGCTTAAGTCGGAATTTAACGGTGATGTATACCTGCAGACAAGGCACTACAAGATAGAGCGGTCAGAGGTAGAGGATGACATACAGTATCTTATTGATGCTGAGAGAAGTTTCTGGGAGAGGGTACAGGCGAAGAAAGAGCCACCGCTGATACTTCCGGAGATATAAGGAGAAATGGCATGTATTACAACGAATGTCCACAGTGCGGTGCTTGCCTGGATCCAGGCGAACACTGCGACTGTGAGGAAGAGAGACAGCGACAGACAGCACGCATCATGGCAATGGTGCGAGAGAACAAGGAGAGTCACCAGATGGAGCTGGTACTTAATTAGGAGGTTGAAAATGGAATTAAGAGTTAATGAGGTAGCGACACCACAGGAGATTAGGATCTTAAACTTTGAAGAACTTAAGACTGAACTTGAGGCCAAGGCTGATTATTACGGATCCCTGGCATATACAGATGAGCAGATCAAGGATGCCAAGGCGGACAGAGCAATGCTGAACAAATTTAAGAACACAGTGAACTCTGAACGTATCAGAAAAGAGAAGGAATACATGGAGCCATTCAATGAGTTTAAGTCTCAGGCGAATGAGCTCATAGCAATTGTAGAAAAGCCTATAGCTGTGATAGATGAGAGAATTGCTGCTTACAGTGATGAGCAGAAAGCCAAGAAGCAGAAAGCCATTGAAGAGTTGTTTGCGACTATAGGCTTCCAGAACTTCGTCACTTTGGAGAAAATATGGGATCCTAAGTGGCTGAATGCGTCTACATCAATGAAGAGCATTGAAGATCAGATGAGGTCAAGAATGTATGAGATTGGCAACGGAGTGCTTACACTTAGCCAGCTTCCGGAGTTCGGCTTTGAAGCTACAGAGGTATTCAAGGAGACATTAGACATCAACAAGGCCATCTCAGAGGCTAAGAGAATGTCAGAGATTGCCAAGGCAAAGGCAGAAGCTGAGGCAAGACGAAAGGCTGAGGAAGAGCGCAAGACACAGGGAAAGGCTGCCGAGGAGCAGAGAGCCGCAATGGCAAAGGCTATGACACCACCAGTACAGGAGTCACAGCCGGAACCACAGAAGATGGTAGTTAAGTTTGAGGTAGAGCTTACAACAGAGGATGCAACGGCTCTGAGAGAGTTCTTCCAGAGCAGAAATATAGCGTTCAGAGCGATTAAGTAGGAGGTATACAAGATGATTAAGGCAAAAAATGGATTAGTATCAATAGAGGGATCAGCAACGATGCTTATATCGGAGCTAGCACTTGTAGTGAAGGCAATAAGAGAACCACTTATCAAAGAGTATGGAGAGTCAGTTGTAGAACAGTTGATAAACAGAGCTGTTGAGACCTCAAAAGCTGATGGAGATCTTGACAAGATTATGAAGGCACTTATAAATGATGTGCTTGACATATTGACCAAAGCGAATTGCAACAAGGATACACAGGATATGAGCTCCATCTTGGAGCAGGCACTGCGTAAGGCATTCGGATTGTATTAGGAGGATAGGCAGATGGATCATTACAACATAAGTGAGGCAATAGAGGCACAGGAAAGATATTGCAAGAAGAACGAGTATCCTCTTTTTGCGCCAGATAGCGGCGTGTGTCCGAATTGCAATAAGAACATATATGAAAAGATAAAAAGAAATGGAACATCGATAGAAAGAGGAATATCGGTAGAGGCGGCAGGAACAAAACTTATAACAGGATGTCCACATTGTAGTTGGTCGTTCTGTGATTAAGATCACGTAGTTTACTTATAGGAGGTAGAAAATAATGGCAGTAAATAACAGTTTAGCAAAGAAAGAGCCACAGGGAGCAAAAAAGACAGGAATAGTTGAGTATGACGCAAATGGCGTGATGGTCTCATTATCCCCGGAGCTTGTGAGAAACTATTTAGTTAGTGGTAATAAAGAATCTGTATCAATAAATGAGCTTGTAGTCTTTATGAACCTTTGCAGGTTTAATGGACTAAATCCATGGCTCAAAGAGGCATACTGTATTAAGTATGGCAACGAGCCAGCGACAATGGTTATCGGCAAAGAGGCATTTCAGAAGAGAGCTGAATCTCACCCGGCATATGATGGCAGTACATCTGGAATTATCGTAGAGACGGAATCGGGAGATATTGAGTACAGAATAGGAACATTCAAGCTCTCTAGTGAGACTGTAATCGGCGGATTTGCTGAGGTGTTCAGAAAGGATAGGGCACACTCTTGCAGGGTTGAAGTGAGCATGGATGAATATGCTGGAAGAAAGAAGGATGGAACACTGAACGGCCAGTGGTCAAAGAAACCAGCAACAATGATCAGAAAGGTTGCACTTGTACAGGCTCTTCGTGAGTCGTTCCCGCACAATGTATCGGGTATGTATACTGCAGAGGAAGTAGGACAGGTTGAGCCTGTAGAAGTTCCTGTGGAAGTGCCACAGGATGTTAGACCAGAGATGCAGGCTCCGCAGGAGTCACAGGAAGTGAAAAGCAACTCAAATAGCAACTCAAATTCTGCTGAAAACAACTCAAATATTTCAGATCCACAGCCGACACCGACAGAGAATCTACAGCCAGAGCAGCAGATGAACGCTGCCGAGGCTGCACTGTTCGGAAGTTTCAAATAGGTTACATTGACATTACATTTAATACATCACAAGCCGTAATGTCTTAGCATATGTCCCTGTTGCTCTTATTTGAGGGCGACAGGGGGAAAGGAGTATTGATGGCTTGGAACAAAACAAGAGTTAAATACGGCAACAAGAAGGCTGTTGTGGACGGTATATCATTTGACAGCAAGAAAGAGGCGCAGAGGTATACAGAGCTGAAAATACTTGAAAAAGCTGGCAAGATAACAGGTTTGCAACTTCAGCGAGAATTTGAGCTTATACCAGCTCAGAGAGAACACACGAATGAGATCTATGAAAAAGGGCCCAACAAGGGCAGATTCAAACCGGGAAAGCTCTTGGAGCGTAAGTGCTCATACATAGCGGACTTCGTTTACTGGGATGGATTTGAAATGGTTGTTGAGGATACAAAGGGCATGAGAACAAAGGAATACATCATTAAGCGTAAGTTGATGCTTTATGAGTATGGAATAAGGATCAAGGAGGTGTGAGCCACATGGGAAATAAAGGGAGCTTTGTCTTTTATACCGAATATAGAGAGCATTTGTCGATGCTGCCACTAGAGCAGGTCGGTGAGTTGATGCTTGCTCTGATTGACTACCAGGAGACAGGCGAAGTTCCGGATCTTCCAAAAGGTAGTGCACTTGCCATGTGCTTCTCATTCATCAAGAAACGGATGGACAAGGACAACTCCAAGTATGAGGAAAAATGTGAGCGCAACAGATCAAACGGCAAGAAGGGCGGCAGACCTACAAAGGAAACGGATAATCCTGAAACCGAGGAAAACCCAAATAAACCGAATGGTTTTTCTGAAAACCGAACGGTTATTTCTGAAACCGAGGAAAACCCAACCGAACCCCAAAAAGCCGATAATGATAATGAATATGATAATGATAGTGATAATGAGGAGTATATACATACTCCTACTAAGGCACGTGCGTGCGCACATGCAGAGGAGGGTAAGCCACGCAAGAAGTCTGAGCCGGTCAAGTATAGCGATGATCCGGAGCTTAATGATGCCATAGTAGAGTTCATCAAGTTCCGGAAGGGCATCAAGAAGCCTATGAGTGACAGAGCTATAACGCTGATGATGAACAAGCTGGAGTCGTTATCTCACGATAAGCATGAACAGGTACAGATTCTCAATCAGTCGATAATGCAGGGATGGACAGGCCTGTATGCGCTTAAGGATGACGGTAAGAGCCGAGGGCAGCCACGGAACGTGAATCCAAATGGATTTGCAAACTTTAAGCAGACAGATCATTCAGAGCAGCTTGACAAACTAGAACAGATGCTTGCCGATGAGCTGAACAATAAATAATTAACACACGAAAGGAGCCGAACCTCCGGCCGGGGTAATGCTATAGCGGGTTCCTGAGAAGTGAATGACATATAGAGAGTTTTTAGAGAGCAAGATAGAGCTTGCTACTGACAGCGGCTTTGAGGTCGATAAGAGCCGCATAAATAAAGCCCTAAAGCCACATCAGGGTGATGCGGTAGCATGGGCGCTGAAGGGTGGACGTAGAGCCTTGTTTGAGTCGTTCGGACTTGGCAAGACTGCACAGGAAATTGAATTCTGTCATCAGGCAGCAGAGCATACCGGCGGTAGAGCGCTGATAGTATTACCGCTTGGAGTTAAGCAGGAGTTCACAAGGGATGCGGTGGAACTGCTCGGATATGAGAAGCCTGAATATTGCCGAACCATGGAAGAGGTTGAGGCAAGCACAAGTCAGATCGTTCTGACGAACTATGAGAGAGTGAGAGACGGAGATATAGATCCATCGTACTTCGCTGCAACGTCACTGGATGAAGCAAGCGTTCTCCGGAGCTTTGGAAGTAAGACATATCAGACATTCTTGGATAAATTCAAGAACGTTCCGTATAAGCTCGTAGCTACGGCGACACCATCGCCGAATAAGTACAAGGAGCTGATTCATTATGCTGGGTACCTGGAAGTCATGGACACAGGACAGGCACTTACAAGATTCTTCCAGAGGGATTCAACAAAGGCAAATAACCTGACACTGTACCCGAACATGGAAGATGAGTTCTGGTTGTGGGTGAGTAGCTGGGCACTTTTCATCACAAAACCTTCAGACATCAACCCTGATTATTCCGATGATGGCTATGTACTCCCTCCACTGGATGTGAGGTGGCACGAGATACCTATACACTACGGAGATTCAGTTGACAGGGACGGCCAGATGGAGCTTTTCACTCAGGCTAGTACAGGACTTAAAGAAGCCGCAAAGATCAAGCGTGAGAGCATAGATGCCAGGATTGAGAAGATGAAGGAGATAGTTGATAGCTCTCCGGAAGACCATTTTATTCTATGGCACGATCAGGAAGCAGAGAGACACGCTATTAAGAAAGCTCTGCCGGAGACAGTGGACATATACGGATCCATGGACTACGACCTTAGGGAACAGAGAGTCATAGACTTTAGCGATGGCAAGACAAGGTTATTTGCTACCAAGAAGTCAATTAGTGGTTCAGGCTGTAACTTCCAGCGGTTCTGTCACCGGGAGATATTTGTTGGAATTGACTATGAGTTCAATGACTTCATACAGGCGGTGCACAGGTGTTACAGGTTCCTGCAGCAGGACACAGTAGTTATAGACATCATCTACATGGAGAATGAGCGGGAGATCAAGGACGCACTGATCGAGAAGTGGAAGAATCATAATCACATGGTCAAGAAGATGATCGAGATCGTGAAGAAGTATGGCCTTGATTCGGCAAACAAGACGGAGAGATTGGAAAGGAAGATGGGTGTGGAAGGTACAAGAGAAGAGAGAACGGTAAGAGGCAAGCATTATGAAGCTGTGTATGGCGATTGCGTGGAAGAGACAAGGGCGATGGAGAGTAACAGCATTGATCTGATACACACATCAATACCATTTGGCAACCACTACGAGTATTCAGCAAATTATAACGATTTCGGACACAATCAGGATACAGAGAGGTTCTTTGAACAAATGGACTTCCTGACACCGGAGCTTTTGAGGGTGCTGAAGCCGGGAAGAGTGGCGGCCATCCACGTTAAGGATAGAGTGTTGTTTGGAAATGCCACTGGCACAGGAATGCCGACTATTGAGCCGTTTCATGCGGATTGTATCGAACATTACATGAAGCATGGTTTTATGTATTTCGGCATGATCACAGTGGTTACGGATGTTGTAAGAGAGAACAACCAGACATACCGGCTCGGATGGACTGAGCAGTGCAAGGATGGTTCCAAGATGGGGGTGGGATGCCCTGAGTACATCCTGCTGTTTCGTAAGTTGCCAACTGACAGGTCAACAGCTTATGCTGACGAACCGGTCGAGAAGTCTAAGGATGAATACACGAGGGCACAGTGGCAGATAGATGCCCACGGATATTGGAGAAGTTCGGGTGACAGGCTTGTAAGCAAGGAAGAGCTGGAAGAGGTGCCGGTTGACAATCTTCAGAGAGTATACAGGCAGTATAGCAGAGAGAATGTATACAACTATGCTGAACATGTGGCACTTGCCAAGGATCTTGATAAGGATGGCAGACTGCCAGCTACATTCATGGTGGTAGCTCCGGGATCATGGAACCAGCTTGAAGTGTGGGACGACATCAACAGGATGCGGACCCTCAACACGACACAGAGCCGCAGAAGAGCGACTATGCATGTATGCCCATTACAGCTTGATATCGTGGAGCGAATCATCAACAGATACAGCAATCCGGGCGATGTGGTATATGATCCGTTCGGCGGTCTTATGACTGTACCGATGATGGCGGTCAAGATGCACAGATTTGGTAAGGGATGTGAGCTCAATCCGGATTACTTCAGAGATGGTGTTGGTTATCTGCAGTCTGAGGAGAATGAGGTTGACTCACCGACGTTGTTTGACTTCCTGGAGGTGGGCGACGATGGAAAATGATTTGGTTACTCGTATATTTGGCGAGGATGGAGAGCTTGACATTGATAAACCTGATGAAGGACTTGCCGAGTACAAGAAACGTAAGAAAGAAGCAAGAGACAGAATGATAATGCTCCAGAACCAGCCGTATGAAGTTAAGGTGCGGCGTTCCAGGCTTAGAGCCGAAGAGTTCATGGAGCAGATGCAGATGCGAGACAAAACAGCCCATGTTAGTGTTGGCGGCCTTGACAGTATTACATTACACGTATTTCTGAAGTCGATAGGCATCAACGTTCCGGCAGTATCAGTATCATCCCTGGAAGATAAGAGTATACAGCGGGTACATAAAGCTCTTGGAGTGACAATCCTGAACCCACTCAAGACAAAAGTTGAGGTACTCAATGAGGTTGGGTTCCCGGTTATCAGCAAGAGGATAGCGGGCAAGATAGCACTGCTTCAGAATCCGACAGAGAACAATAAGACAGTCAGACATGCAATAATCACAGGTGAATGTGGGGAACTTGGACACTTCCAGAAGAACAGCCGTATGAAACTGCCACAGAAGTGGCTAAATCTGTTTGGTGGATACGAGAACGAGAATGAGGGTGTCATGTATTACAAGCCGAATTTCAAAGTGTCAAATGATTGCTGCTACTGGCTGAAAGAGAAGCCATGCGATGACTGGGCTAAGGCTCATTCAAGCTATCCGTTCCTTGGCATGATGGCATCCGAGGGTGGTCAGCGAGAGGAAGCCCTCACAGATCATGGGTGTAACTACTACGGTAAGACAGTAATGAGATCAGCGCCATTTGCACCATACCTCAGAAATGACATTTTAAGACTTGCTCAGGAGATGGACACTTGGTATCACGCACATACAGATGTGTTTGCAAAGCTTTATTATGAGCAGCCATACAGCAAGGATAAGGCTGGCAACACAATACCCTATGAACCGGTTGAGACAATCATACCGGCTATATATGGACAAATACAGGATGATGGACACGGCAATCTCAGGACGACAGGAGCACAGCGGACAGGCTGCAGCATGTGTGGCTTCGGAATCCACATGGAAGATCGACCACACAGATTTGATAGGCTCAGAGAGCGGAATCCAAAGGAATGGGAGTTCTATATGTACAGGTGTTGCACGGATCCAGAGACTGGAGAGAAATTCGGCTGGGGAAGAGTCCTAGACTATATTGGAGTGCCATGGGAAGATGTACCAGCGGTACAGATGAGCATATATGATTACCCGGAGGTGCTGCCATGATAAACGGAGAACTTATTGTTGATAACTTTGCCGGAGGTGGTGGAGCATCAACAGGAATTGAGATGGCAACAGGATACAGTGTTGATATAGCTATCAACCATGACCCGGAAGCCATAAGGATGCATAAGGTCAACCATCCAAACACAAAGCACTATTGTGAGAACGTGTGGGCGGTTGATCCTGTGAAAGCATGTGAGGGGCATCCGGTAGCTCTTGCCTGGTTCTCTCCGGATTGCAAGCACTTCAGCAAGGCCAAGGGTGGCAAGCCAAAGGATAAGAACATCAGAGGGCTTGCATGGGTAGCATGCAGATGGGCGGCACTTGCGAGACCGAGAGTGATCATGCTGGAGAACGTTGAGGAGTTCAAGACATGGGGACCGCTCAACCGAGGACATCATCCGATAAAGGCAAAGCAAGGAGATACATTCAGGCAATTTGTAAAACAGCTCAATGAGCTGGGATATGAGGTACAGTTCAGAGAGCTTGTGGCGGCAGACTATGGAGCACCGACCAAGAGAAAAAGGTTCTTCATGATCGCAAGGTGTGATGGTGTACCTATCATGTGGCCAAAGCCTACACATGCACCGGCGGATAGCAAAGAGGTCAAGGGGGGACGGCTCAAGCCTTATGTTGGGGCATATACACAGCTTGATTTCAGCCTGCCATGTCCGAGTATCTTTGATACATCAGAGCAGATCAAAGAAAAGTATGGCATCCGGGCGGTAAGGCCACTTGCGCCAAAGACTATGCAGAGGATTGCAAGAGGGCTGAAGAAGTTCGTTCTGGATAATCCAGAGCCGTTCATTGTACCCATTGGATATGGAGAACGAAAAGGACAATCGCCGAGAGTTCACGACATAAAGAAGCCGTTACCAACCATTGTGAGTAGTGGGAAGCATTATTTGTGTGAACCGAGACTTGCTCCGGTTATAGATAAAACGTATGGCGGGAATTACCAAGGAGGTGGAAGTAAAGCCGAAGACCCAATTGATACGATAACGACAGTGGATCATAACCGGTTGGTTGCAGCGACTCTTATCCAATACCATTCGGAGACCAATTCAGACGAGGTGCGAGGTCAAGACATAGAGAATCCAATTATGACAGTTGACAGTTCAAACAGGTATGGTCTTGTCACTTCGTTTCTTAGCAAGTTTTACAAGACAGGAATCGGACAGGATGAGCGTGACCCCCTACATACAGTGACAACATCTGCCGGACATTTCGGAGAGGTCAGGGCATTCCTGATCAAATACTACGGAGAGGGTACAGGACAGGACATAGAACAGCCGCTTGACACAGTGACATCAAGAGACCGCTTCGGACTTGTAACAATCCAAGGCGTTGAGTATCAGATAGTGGACATTGGTCTCAGAATGCTTGAGCCAAAGGAGTTATATGGGTGCCAAGGGTTTCCGGATGATTACATCATAGATCATGACAACACAGGTAAGACATATTCAAGAAGTGAACAGGTTAAGAGATGTGGAAATGCAGTTTGTCCACCTATACCGGCGGCGATGGTGAGGTCGAATCTTCCGGAGCTTTGTGTAAGGAAGAGGATGCCAAACATGAGGATAGGCGAAGAAGAGAATGGACAGTTATGTTTTGTATAGAGGAGGCTTTTAGTGAACGATTTAAAGATATATGAAAATAAGGAATTTGGAGAGATAAGAACAGTGAATATAGATGGCGAGCCTTGGTTTGTGGGAAAAGATGTGGCTGAAATACTGGGGTATAGCAACACCAAAGATGCAATTTCAACTCATATAGACGAGGATGATAGGACAGTAATCCAAAGGTCGCATTTCCCGACCTTTGATATTCCAACTAGAGGACTGACCCTTATAAACGAAAGTGGACTTTACAGCTTGATTCTTGGCAGTAAGCTTCCAAACGCAAAGCGGTTCAAACGCTGGGTAACATCCGAGGTGTTGCCGTCAATCCGTAAGAACGGCGGCTACATAGCCGGACAGGAAACCATGACGGATGATGAACTGATGGCCAGAGCCTTACAGGTGGCTCAGAACAAGATACAGGAGAGAGACAAGCAGATTGAGACCATGAAACCTAAGGCTATATTTGCTGATGCAGTAGCTGCAAGCCATACATCGATATTGGTCGGAGAACTTGCCAAGATATTGAAACAGAATGGTGTCAATATTGGACAGAACAGACTGTATGAGTGGCTGAGAGAAAATGGATATTTGATCAGGGGCAATAAAAGAACGGATAGAAACGCACCAACTCAGAGAAGCATGGATATGGGATTATTCGAGGTAAAAATCAGCACTGTTGTTAATTCTGATGGATCTGTCAGGGAGACTAGAACAACAAAGGTAACAGGCAAAGGACAGCAGTATTTCATCAATAAGTTCCTGACCGAGTAAAAGGAGAATGAGCATGACGGATTTTGAAATAGACGCAATATACAACACCATCTGCCGACCGGGGCGGGTGGTGAAGATCCTCACAAAAGGTGGGAAAGAGGAGAATGTCCCTATAAGGGTTTGGAAGCGCTGGACAATCATCAAGGTATATGAGCACCATGTGCTGATGCAGAGCGAAAAGGGCTACCATGAGAGCTTCAGCAACATAGATATAAGAGAGATGATCAGGAAGGAAGAGATACGATGGAAATAGTACCAGAGAGAGTAGAGATTTGCAAAACTTGCAAATACAGATATAAAGACGAGTCAGAGGAACCATGCGCACACTGCACCAAGAATGCTGTGGACAACTATGAGCCGATGACTAACGGAGACTACATCAGGTCACTCAGTGATGAGGAGTTGGCACAGATCGTCATGTGTCCGAACGAGATTGGGTTTGATGAGATTGTGTGTGATCGTGACAACCAGCACTGTAGCAAATGCACACTCAGATGGCTTGAGGCAGAAAGAGAGGCTGAGGAGTAATGGCAAAGGTATCAGAGGCAACAAAACAGGATCCAAATTGGATAAGAGCATTTGAAACATCAAAACAGCTTGGGGCATGCACATATCCGGCTACATGGGTATTGAACTTTATAAATGAATGGAATGCAGCTGTGGCAAGGCTGAGAGGATAGGAGTGTGGGAATATGGAAGAGAGAGAAGCAATAGCCAAATTAAAGGAAACAACAGATTATAGATATTCACATTATGCCTATGTGAATGATACCGGAAAGGCATTTGATATGGCGATCAAGGCACTTGAAAAGCAGATAGCAAAAAAGGCCAAGGTGAAAAAATATAGCTTCTACCCACACAGTACCTTAATTCAAAGCAGATATGGGAAATGTCCTAATTGCGGCACTGTACAGGTTGATGATAGATATTGTGCCGGCTCTACAAGTTGTAAAATGTGCCACGAAATAGCAATCGAAATAGTAAAGGCAGGTGGTGTAAATGGCAATTAAACCGATTTTATTCAATACCGATATGGTTCGGGCAATTTTGGACGGGAGAAAGAGTTGTACCAGAAGAATTGTGAACCCACAGCCGCAAGGCAGACTGTGCTATACATTCGCAGGGGGTGATTGCGGTACCTGGGGATATCCAAGTAAAACAGCATATGAAAACTGGGGAGATGAATACAAACTTCCAGAGGATATCACGGATGAAGAACTAAAAAGAAGGTGGAATCCACCATATCACACAGATGATATCCTGTATGTCCGGGAAACATGGCGCAAAGGATTAGAACGGTATATCTACCGTGCGGACTACTCCGATACAGAGAAGTTTTACCGGGGTGGAAAAGAAATTGAGATGAAATGGCACCCATCCATCCACATGCCGAAAGAAGCGGCACGAATCTGGCTTAAGGTTACGGATGTGAGGGTGGAGAGGTTGCAGGAGATTACAGAAGAACAAGCATGCATGGAGGGCACAGACCCTTGGGATGAAGCATGTTATGAAAACAACGGATGGCATCCAACGCTTTCGGATCCAGATAGTGGTGGAGACCCTAATATGATCGATGGATTTCATAAACTTTGGAACTCCACCATCAAGAAATCCGATCTTGACCGCTATGGTTGGAATGCAAATCCGTGGGTGTGGGTAATAGAATTTGAACGATGCGAAAGAGGTGGAGTAGATGAAAGATAGATGCCTATTCAAGGCGAAAATTTGTAATGGAGAGTGGGTTGCAGGATTTTTACATTGTAAGGAAAATAAATGGTATATCAGCAATAAAGCAGGGGCACCATTTGCATTTGAAGTGCGACCAGATACTATCTGTCAGTGCACAGGCTTGAAGGATAAGAACGGCAAGCTGATATGGGAAGGTGACATTATTTTGTTCCAACGAGATAATGATGATTGTCCATTCCCGGACAAAGATACAAAGAAAAGACTTGGAAAAGTATTTTATAAAGATTTTAGGACAACTTTTGCTATCGGAATGGGAGAGAGTGGAAGTGGGTCTTTGAATGATGATTTATGGAAATATGTTCAAAACGGAAATCGAGTTGAAGTTATTGGCAACATATTTAATAATCCAGAATTGATAAAGGAGATTTGAGCAAATGGTTAAAAGAAAACTGTATAAATGGATGTTCAAAAAGATATACTTTAGAATTTGCAATATCGAACAGGGATTTTTCATGGCAGGATACACGGACAGATCAAATGACTGCATCAGATTGGAGAATCTGCTGAATAAATACAAAGAATATATTATTTACTAGAGAGGTGATACATAATGGCATACGCAGGCAAATGTGATAGATGCGGCGGGTTCTATGACCTGCCGTTTGAACACGGAGCAGCAATAAGGGCAAGGATAGTTGATGTGTTCGATGATACAGTAGAGACAATGGATTTATGTTCGGACTGCATGAATGAGCTCCACAGCTTTCTTGGTGGGGCAGAGCTCAATGATCCGCTTGGAGAAAGACAGATAGGGTTTAAGACACAGACAGATCCATATAATCACTTGATGAAAAGATTTACCCGGAAGGAGTGAAATGATGGCAAAATCAGATAGGAAACTACACGAAGCAAGAATGGCGGGTGCTGCATGGCTTATGAATGTCATCAAGACACAGGGCATGGAAGCAGCAGAGAAAGAACTCAAGACCAGAGGAGCCATGTTTGTTCCGTTTGAGGTCAACCAGAAGCAGCTTGATGAGTCAGTATATAAGATCAAGTTAAATACGATAGACACGATCCTGATTATGTCCTGCATGGTCTTACGTGATGAGTTCGATTTTGGACAGAAGAGGCTTGATAGGTTCTGCGAAAGATTTAATTCAAAGACAGAAGCTATATGTGATGGGGATATTATATGGGATGATCTTATACAGACTTTGAAGGAAGAAACAGGCTTGGATTTCACCATCCGGGAGAACAAGTAGGAGGTGAGGCGGTGAAAGCGAAAGAGTATTTGAAACAGGTGGAGCTTCTTGATGTGAAGATCAGACAGAAGAAGATAGAGCTTGCAGGACTTAAGGAAGATGCAACCTGTACAGGGGCATTTGATTATTCGGCAGAAAAGGTGCAGACAAGCGCTAAGGCTGATTCTATGAGCAATAAGGTGGCAAAGTATGTTGACCTTGAAAATGAGATTCATGAGGACATAGAGAGGTTCACGGAGCTCAAGCATAAGGTGATAGGACAGATACATATGCTTGATGACATAACATACATGAAGATCTTATTTAAGAAGTATATAGAATTTAAGACCTTAAAGACTATAGCAAAAGAAATTGGGTATTCATATGATCGGACAAGGCATGCTCATGGATATGCCTTGTTGGAGTTTGAAAGAGCGTGCTTAAATGAGAAAGTCGACACACTTTAGCACAAAAAAGCACACTTTAGCACAACATAGCACATTGTAAACGTGGTATACTGCAATGGTAAAATTATATTGATTCATAAGGGACATGACCGTTTGCCATTTCGGTTGTGTCCCTTTTCTTATGCCCAGTGGTTAAAATGTAAACTCCTAAATCGTAAAATGTGAAAATGTCGTTATTGATTCTCTCCCCCACTGGGCTATTTTGTTTGAGGTGTGAGATATGAGTAAGATTAAAAGATTCGAGGTTGTGAGACCTGAATATAGTTTTGAATATATACATCCGATACTTGGTAGATTGGCTTTACCGATAGCCATGATAAAGGTGATGGTTAAATGCACTAAGATATACAAATTTCAGCCAACTATAAATTGGGGTGGAGAGGTAAAGAATGTATGTAAACCGCTGTACAAGATTGTGATTCCGAAGAGAGTGAGAAAGTAACAGAAAGAAGGTGTGACATTTGGGAGCGATAACAGAAAAACAAAAAAGATTTGCAGATGAATGGCTGGTTGACCTTAATGGCACACGAGCTTATAAGGCTGCTTATCCATCTGTGAAAAAAGACGAGACGGCAAAGGCCGCTGCAAGCAGATTGTTAACCAATGTTAACGTCAAAGTATATATTCAAGAACGTCAGAAAGAGCGTGAAAAGCGCACAGAAATAACTCAGGATAGCGTATTACATGAGCTTGCACTTATCGCATTTGCAAAGGCATCTGACTATGCAAGAGTAGTTGAAAAGGATGCCATGGTAGAAGTTGATGGAAACATGGTCCCGGTACTTGACGAGGACGGCAATCAGGTGAAATACAGGACAGTAGAGCCTATCCTGACGGATGAACTGACAGAGGATCAGAAAAAAGCTATTGCAGTTATAAAAAAGGGTCGAGACGGCTTTGAAATAAAGCCTTACAGCAAGATACAGGCATTAGAGCTCCTGGGTAAGCATTTGGGTATGTTCACAGAAAAGGTGGAAGTGAAGAATACCACACCGAATGTATTTGAGGGGCTTACAACCGAAGAATTGAAGAAACTTATTGATGACGTTTGATAGACATGACCCTTTATTACAGCAACAGCTAAAAATAGAGCTATCAAGGAGAGAGTTCTGGTCATATTGCAAGCTGACCTCTCCTGACTTCTACAGTAACGACAGAGGCTTTCTGCATGATCTTGCGGATAAGCTGCAGTGGTTCGTAGAAGAAGCAGAGCAACAGATAATGGTGGTGAATATGCCACCAAGACACGGAAAATCACGAACAGCTACTAAATTTGTTCAGTGGTTATTTGGTAAATATGGTATAGACAAAAAGGTTATGACAGGATCATATAATGAGACCCTGTCAGGAACATTTGCAAAGGCTGTCAGGGATGTTATAGCAGAAAAGCCTACAGAGGGCATTCTGACATATGGAGATATATTCCCTGGCACAAAAATAAAATACGGAGAGGCTGCAGCACAGAAATGGAGTCTTGAGGGCAGCCAACAGGCCAATTACCTTGCAACTTCTCCGACAGGTACAGCAACAGGATTTGGCTGTAATATCATGATAATAGATGATCTTATCAAGAATAGTGAGGAAGCCTACAATGAATCAGTATTGCAGAAGCAGATTGACTGGTTTAACAATACAATGCTGTCCAGAACTGAAAATGATTTCAAGATCATCATAATAATGACAAGATGGTCAACAAAGGATTTAGCCGGTTATGTACTTGCAAATTATGACGATGTAGTACATATCAATTACAAGGCAGTACAAGACGATGGAACAATGCTCTGTGAAGCTATCCTGTCATATAAGGACTACAAGATAAAAACAAAGAACATGAATAAGGATATAGTCCTTGCGAATTATCAGCAGGAGCCAATAGATGTCAAAGGCAGATTATACAGCCATATCAAGACATATACGGATATTCCAAGGGATAGTAAGGGCAATAACCTGTTCAAATATATATTGAATTATACAGATACAGCGGACACAGGTAGTGATTATCTGTGTTCTATTTGTTATGGCATGTATGAGAGTACATACTACATACTTGATGTTTTATACACAAAGGAGCCAATGGAAGTTACTGAGCCGGCAACAGCTCAGATGCTGACAAACAATAACGTTGGTAATGCTTTAATAGAGAGCAATAATGGCGGTCGAGGATTCAGCAGAAACGTTATAAGAGAACTGAAAGCTTTGGGAAATACTCACACTAAAATACAGTGGTTCTTTCAGTCAAAGAATAAGACATCAAGGATCCTGTCAAACAGTACAGGAGTAATGCAGAACATTCTCTTCCCTGTGAACTGGGAAGATAGATGGCCAAAATTTGCAGAAGCGATAAGGAAGTATCAGAAAGAGGGTAAGAACGCTCATGATGATGCACCTGACGCTCTGACTGGTGTATATGAGAATGATAAGCCTAAGGGAACATGGCTGGTATAGTGAGGTGAAAAGGTGTTAACCACTGATGAAATAAAGGTATTGATTGATAATGACAAAACATCAGATAAGAAGCAGTTCGCCCGGACAGGCGAAAGATACTATGACGGCGATCATGACATAAAAAAGTATAGATTGTTCTACTACAACGCTGACGGCGAATTGGTAGAGGACAAGACTAGGAGTAATGTGAAGATACCACATCCGTTCTTCACAGAGCTGGTTGACCAGTGCACTCAGTATATCCTCTCAGGGGATAAGATAGTTAAATCAAATGATCCTGAGTTGCAGAAGCACATGGACAAGTATTTCAACAACAATGATGAGTTCGTGTCTGAGCTTTCTGACACTATCACAGATATGCAGATCAAAGGCTTTGCGTATATGTACGCATACAAGAATGCCAAGGATATGATGTCATTTGCCAATGCTGACAGTATCGGAGTTATTGAGGTCAGAGCCAAGGACACGGACGATGGCTGTGCATACACGATATACCACTATACGGACAGGATAGATAAGGGACACAAGACCATCGAGAGAATACAAGTCTGGGATGACAAGCAGACATATTATTATGTCCAGGTTAATAATGGGGCGGTGGTGTTAGATGATACTGAACCAATCAACCCAAAGCCTCATGTACTTTATACAAAGAATAATGGGGATAAGGCCACCTACTTTGATGGATTTGGCTATATTCCATTCTTCCGGCTGGATAACAACAAGAAGCAGTTCTCAAGCCTCAAGCCTGTAAAGCCACTCATAGATGACTATGACCTGATGGCCTCAAGCCTGTCAAACAACCTCATAGACTTTGATTCCCCACTATATGCTATCAAAGGCTTTCAGGGAGACAACCTGAATGAGCTTCAGACAAACCTCAAAACAAAGAAGATCATAGGTGTAGGTGAGGATGGTGACGTAGATGTCAAGACTGTTGACGTCCCATACCAGGCAAGGCAGGCTAAACTGGAGCTTGATGAGAAGAATATCTATCGTTTCGGCATGGGACTGAACACCGCCGGACTCAAGGACACATCAGCAACTACGAATATAGCCATTAAGGCGGCCTACTCATTGCTTGACCTTAAGGCAAAAAAGATAGAGAAAGCTCTCAGAAAGTTCTTAAGGAAGATAGTAGAGATTGTCATTGACGAGATCAACAAGGCTGAGAACAAGGCATATAAGGCCGAGGATGTTTATTTTGAGTTCGCTCATGAGATTATGAGCAATGCACAGGAAAATGCACAGATAGAGCTTACAGAGGCTCAGGTAAGGCAGACAGAGATCAATACAATACTTAATGTTGCAAGCATACTTAATGATGAGACGATTATCAAAGCTATCTGTGATTGGCTTGATATTGATTATGAAGAGATCAAGGACAAGCTCCCAAAGGATGAAGAGAAAGACGCTGAGAACGCCCAGAAGGCGCTTGATGGCGTCAATATAGATGATGACAGCGAGAACGGAGGTGGAACAGGTGGAGAATGAAGAAAAAAAGATATATAAGATAGACCTTGATACACGAGTGGTCATGGTGCCGGCTGGTGAGGTCATTGGTGTGTATCATGACAAAGATGTGAACCGACTGACTTTTGAAGTACCAGGAATATATAAAGGTATAGATCTCACAGGTTATCAGATATCAATCAATTACATGAATGAGGAAGAGCAGAAAGATGTGTACCTGGTTGAAGACATGCTTGTGACTATGAACATGAACAATAAGCCTGAGAGCATACAATTCAGCTGGCTTGTCGGTGCTACTGCATGTGCAATGCCGGGAACTGTCGGTTTTACTGTATGCTTCAAGAAGCTTGATAGTGAGGGCAATATCCTCAATGAGATCAACACAAAGCTCACAAAGATGAAGGTTCTTGAAGGTTGCGAGGCAGTTGAAGATGAGATTGAAGAGCGGTATATGACAGATCTTGCAGGACAGCTGTACAAGGAGCTGGACAAAGTAAAAAAACGTGGCAGTGATGTCAAGAAAAGGCTTGCGGCGGTCATCACTGAAAAGGGAGTTGAGACCGCAAGCGGTGATGGTTGGGATGTGGTTATTGGTAATGCAGAGAAAATCCCAACTGGCGGCTATGTTGTACCGGCACAGGCTATATCAGCTAATGGCGCACATGGTGAAGAGAACATTGTACTGGCACAGGCTATATCAGCTAATGTATATTTAGGAGATAAGGAGGCAACAATATGATTCTTAATAACTTTAAAAAGGTTCTATATTTGACGTCAAAAGGCGGAAATACAGGATGTACAAGAGAAGAACCGGTCAGCCCGGTTAGCATATCCGGAGGAACATCTTCATCTAATCTTATGTATATGAGTTCAGATTTTTGTTCATATATGAAATATCTGCCAAGCGACCTAAACACGAGTAACAATGGAGACTTCTGTATTGCGCTGGGCACAGACGACACACCTGTGACAGCGGACGACTGTAAATGGGAGCATGGGATTGATAATCTGACTAATTCAGGCTATTCACACAAGATAGTAAGCAACAATGGCAATTGGGTATGCAGATACACAAGAACAGTCACCAATGATACGGCAGAAGACATAACAGTCAAGGAAGTGGCGTTGATAATGGTTATAGCAGGCATTAAAGTAATGATCGCCAGGGAAGTCCTCGACCAGCCGGTCACAATCAAACCGGGTGGGATTCAGGCGTTTGGAATTGACATTGGATAATACGAAGACCACATTGTAAGTCATGAAAGATGACTGACAGCGTGGCCTTTTCTTTTACAGGAAAATATGAACAAAGCACAAAAGCAGGTAACACAGGCACAACTAAATAGAGAGAAGCAGACTATCAAGGAACTCAAGCAAGTATATCAGAAAGCCTTGAGGGATTGTGAACAAAAGATAAGGGAGCTCTCAGAACGAACCGATATGGAGAATCTGCAGAGCATCATCTATCAGAAGCAGTATCAAGAAGCCCTGAGAGCACAGCTTGAGGGTGTTCTGAGTAACCTGCAGTCTAACTCATATGCAACTGTGTCTGACTACCTGACGAAGTGCTATAGAGACGGATACACAGGTGTCATGTATGACCTGCAAAAGACAGGTATTCCAATTATCATGCCGATAGATCAGGCGGCAGTTGTGAGAGCTATTCAGATGGACAGCAAGCTCAGTAAGTCGCTATATGACAAGATGGGCGAGGATGTGACATACCTCAAGAAAGCGGTCAGGGCAGAGGTGTCAAGAGGTATAGCCAATGGATCAACATGGAATGAAGTAGCTGGTAAGCTTTCACGGCACATGGCAAACACTCCGTTCCAGAGGGCTTATAACAATTCTATCCGCATTGCAAGGACTGAAGGGCATCGTATACAGGTACAGTCAGCGCTGGACGCTCAGCACGTAGCGAAGAGCAAAGGAGCGGACATAGTGAAGCAGTGGGATGCCACCCTTGACGGAGCAACGAGAGAACATCATCAGATGCTTGATGGACAGATCAGGGAAGTGGATGAGCCTTTTGAGGTGGCAAACCTCAAGGTTGAGGCTCCTGGAATGTTTGGTCTTGCCTCTGAGGACTGCAACTGTCGGTGCTGCTTATTGCAGAGAGCAAGGTGGGCGCTGGATGATGAAGAGCTTCAGACTCTGAGAAAGCGAGCGGAATACTTCGGGTTGGATAAGACAAAGGATTTTGAAGAGTACCAGACGAAGTACTTTAAGGTGCAGTTTGAAATTGAGTATGAAAAAGATGTTGCAAATACCCAAAACGGTGATAGTATAAGAGATATAATGTTCAAGGCATCAAAGTCTGATGCTGGCATTATTAGAGATGAAAAAGCTGTTGTTGACGCATATTCACAGTTACCGGATAAAGTTCAGAAAGCAATGGCTGATGTAACCTTTAATATGGGGCAGAACGGCAGTAGCTGTGATGTAAAAAACGGCATTATCAACGTTGCTAAAGGCGCTGAGAAAGAGGATATAGACCATGAATTTGGACATCTGATAGAAGAACGTATGCTGGATCCTAAGGCTTTGGAAGAGTATAAGAAATATTTAACTGAAGGATTAAGCGATGCAGATATTACTTCGGAAATATATGAAAATGATTCAGGTGAAAAATTCAATATTTATATTTTGCATGGTGATAAGTTTATAAGCGAATATCAAGGTAGATTATATATTGATGACGTAACAGAGGCTATCACCCCAGATGGTAATTTAGATACAGAATTTATGTGGGAGGCTATTTCAGAGCTTTTCAGAGTGTATCAAAATGACAAAACAATGCTCAATGAGTGCGAGATTAAATTGATAGAGGAGGCATTAAGATGAATTTAAAAGAAGAGTTTTTAAACATTGCATCATATGAGGAATATGATAAGCAGAGAGAAAAATTCAGGTCATTGCCTAGAGATTCGGAAGTTAAAGCACATTTGAGCAAACTGTATGGTCCTGGATATGTTGGAGGGGATAGAAAGCATAAGATAATAGAAGAACTATATAAACCCGGCAAACGACACATAGGAGAAGAGTAGAAAATAATGCTAGATGGATTACGAGCACTGTACAGAGATGTATGGTGCTTTTTTAATGCATAAAATAGGAGGATAAGTAATGATAGTAACAGGAATGAAACACTTTGAGAATGTATGTCGCAAGAAGTTGACTGAATGGTATCGTAAGAATCACCCAGATATACAGATAGATGAGGGCGACATATATATCGTTTGGTCATGCAAGACATTACAGAATTATAAATGCCTTGCGTCAACAAATATCAGTGGTGATGGGATATATGCTGAATATACCTACAATGGCGATAAACAGGAACTGTATGAGGATGTATACCATAAGTTGACAAATACGTGTTATACAGAGGAATAAGAACAGAATAGTAGCTAATTTAGATCATGGTGAAAACATGGTCTTTTTTTATGCCCAAAATCGGCTTAAGGCAATAAAACTGTGACCGATAAAGAATAACTCCGGCAAGAGTGATAACTGCCATGTGCGGCTACGATTAAAGCCAGAAAGGATGGAACAATGGAATTAAAGGAACTGTTAGGAGATGACCTGTATAAGCAGGTACAGGCGAAGATTGACGAGAAGAACAGCACAGAGACAGATAAGCTCAAGCATGTAAGATACACAGATCTGTCCGAGGGCAAGTACGTCAGCAAGGAGAAGTATGATTCAGAACTTGAGAAGCTAAACGGACTGATCACCGGCAAAGACACGGAGATTGGCAATGCAAATAAGCTCATTGAGGAGCTTAAGAAAGCTTCCAAGGGTGACGAGGGCATGCAGCAGAAGATATCAACTTATGAGACAGAGAATGCAAGGCTTCAGAAAGAGCTTGAGGAGACTAAGGTCAACTCAGCTATCAAGGTGGCTCTGCTTGAGGCTCATGCGGTTGATACTGATTATATGACCTATAAGATCAAGACAGCCCTCAAGGAGAAGAATGAGGAGCTTAAGCTTGATGATGAAGGCCACATAAAGGGATGGGATAACATGCTCACAGACTTAAAGACGCAGTTCCCGGCTCAGTTCACAGCTTCATCCGGCTCAGATGATGGCAAGAGGAACATCATAGAGAATAAGCTGCCAGATGGGAATCAGGGCAATACGAATGCAGAACCTAAGGACCTGGCAGAGGCATTGAGACAGAAATATGAAAGGGACAATACCCAGTAATAAGTAGAAAGGAATGGTGAAAACTATGGCAATGACATTAGAGGAAATCAAGAAGGGTATGAGTGACAAGGTATTCTCACAGATCGTGGATATCTTCCTCAGACAGTCAACAATACTTCAGATGCTCACATTTGATGACTGTGTATCAGCATCAGGTGGCGGCTCAACAATGAAGTACAAGTATCTCAGAAAGGTACTTCCAGCAACAGCAGAGTTCAGAAAGATAGGTGGCTCATATACTGCTTCAGCGGCTACTAAGCAGGAGTGCGAGGCTAATCTTGCAATCATGGGCGGAGCTGTTCAGATGGACAGAGTGCTCAACAGGGTAGCAGGTAACTTTGACAATATGGCATATCAGATAGAGGAGCATATCAAGGCAGTGGTAAACCTCTTCCACTATACACTGATCAATGGTGATGCAACTACAACAGCATCAACTGATCACCCTGAGTTCCAGGGACTTGATTCCATGCTTGCGGGAACAACGACAGAATACGGCACAGACAAGGCTATTGATCTGTCATCTATCACAGCGATCAAGTCTAATGCTGATGAGTTCTATGAGGCACTGAGCCTTCTTGTCAAGACCACAGATGCTGATGCGGTGCTCACTAACACAGAGATGATCACCAAGATTCAGACAGTGGCTCGTATCCTTGGATACAAGACAGAGAGTGAGGAAGCATTTGGAAAGCGTGTCACTACTATTGATGGTGTCAAGCTTGTTGATATGCAGGATTATTACACTGTAAGCAGTGGTGCTGCAACTGCTGGTCACGTAGTCAAGAAGGGACTTTCAAGAACCATCGCAAAGGAGAGTTCGGCAACAACAGGTCTTACAGACGTCTATGCGGTCAAATTCGATGTAAATGATGGATTCCACGGAATCAGTCTGAACGGCGGTTCTGTAATCGATCAGTATCTTCCAAACTTCAACGAGCCTGGCACTGTCAAGGACGCTGAGGTTGAGATGATTGCGGCTACAGTTCTGAAGAATACACAGCATGCAGGTGTACTCAGAAATATCAAGATTGCATAAGGAAGGATGGGTGATTGATATGGCAACAAAGGAAACGAAGACAGCAAATCAGACAAGTGAAGTTATTGAGCCTGTAGTGGCAGAGCCAAAGACAGAGAGTGAGCCTACAGGATGGACAGTATCTGTTAATAATAACGCTGCTTACTGTGGAATTGGCGCCGGTGGTGTCCAGTTCGCAAACGGAAAGGCAGATATTACATCTAAGCGTATGGCAGATTGGTTCACGGAGCATGACGGGTATACTGTTATCCCTAAGAAGTAAGGCGGTGGTCATATGATCATGACTGTCGATGAACTTAAGAAGTACGTAGACACCAAGGAGAAAGCACCGGTGCTTGAGGCTAAGCTTCAGGCACTTGAGCTCCTGATCCGAAAATATACAAATAATAATTTTCAGGATCGGAACAGGCGGTTTGTGGCTCCTGTGGACACTGTGACAGGCTTTCAGTATGCATCAGAGCTGTTCAAGGTTGGCGACACTATACAGGTGTCAGAATCACACTACAATGATGGCTTATACACCATCAAGGCTGTAGATATGGATAGTGGACATATAGAGGTGAATGAGGAGCTTGTAAGCGAACCGGTTGCTATGGTGACAAAGATAGTATATCCGATGGATATCAAGCTGGGAGTTGCCAACATGCTTTCATGGGATCTGAACAACAGGGACAAGGTAGGAGTACAGTCTGAGACAATCAGCAGGCATTCTGTGACCTATTTCAATATGGATGGCGACAATTCCCTCATGGGATATCCAAAGTCGCTTCTTGGCTTTTTAAGGCCATATATGAAAGCGAGGTTTTGAATATGAGAGGAATAGGCGGAAATGCAGTTGCAGATATACAGATCAAGAGCATAACAAGAAATGAGATAGGCGAACAGGAAGTCACATGGATATCTGAAGATACCTTGACCGGATGGCTTGACCTCTCAGGCGGTGACAGCAAGTACACAACATACAATGCCAAGGTGCAGGAATCCACGCATATGTTCATAGCTGATTATAAACGTCTCAGTGACATGATCAAGGCTGAGAACAGCCGTATGGTGGTTAATGGTCAGGTATATGACATCATGCTGATAGATGATCCGATGGGGATACATGAGCAACTTGAGATATATCTGAAGTACACAGGAGGGCAGTAATGGGAAATAGTGTGAAGTTCACAGACAACAGAATAAAGGTTGAGGCAGCTCTGAATGATTCGATTGTAGCCTTCTTGTACGAAGCTGCTGTAGAGGTTGAGGCTCAGACCAAGATAGCACAGACAAGAGTTGATACAGGTCATACCAAAGGCGAATGGACTCACTATGTCGATGAAGATAAGGGTGAGGCTGTAATTGGAAATCCTAGGGAGAATGCAATCTGGGAAGAGTATGGAACAGGTGAATATGCTTTGAAAAAGAATGGCCGTAAAGGCGGATGGTGGGCTCCAGTGGGACCTGATGGAATGAGTTTAGAACAAGCCAGCAAGTTCAGTAAGGTAAAAAAGGATAAGGCAGGGAATATAGTAGCTGTTTTTACCTATGGTAAAAAGCCTCTCAGACCTTTACAGAAAGCCTTTGACAAGACCAAGAGCAAGATTATCAAGCGACTTGGATCTATTTTCAATCAGACATTCAGAGAGTAAGGCGGTGATGGCATGACGACAGAGACATTATCATATATCAACAGTGTACTCAAAGATGAGCTTGAGATTCCATACGCATTCATGGAGTGGCAGGATGACTCACCAGAGGCATACTTTGTCGGTGAATATTCTGAAGGCGATACACCTGAGGAAGATGGATGTCAGGAAATAACATTCATCATAGATGGATTCACAAGAGGCTCATGGTTCAGTCTGGAGAAGTACAAGCAGAAGGTAGAACAGAATATTGAACGAACGGCAATTCTTGCAAGTGGTGCGGGGGTTGCCGTTTTTTATAGGAATGCGTCACCAGTGCCAACAGGGGATGCAGAACTTAAACGTATACAGATCAATTTGACTATTAAAGAATATAAGAATGGAAGGTGATTATATCATGGCAGATACATTAACTTTTGAAGAGTTCAAGTCATCAGGTATCACAAGCAAGACACCGAAGAACATTGTATTTGGTGCTGGAACTATTCACAAAGGCTTGAAGTATGACGCATCAAAGAAGGCTTGGAACTTTGCAGAGTCTCTGATCGGTGCGACATCTGGCGGTACAAAGCTGTCAATCAAGCCTGAGCTCAAGGATATAGAGGTTGATGGTGAGCTTGTTAAGGTTAAGGAGTTAACAGTTAAGACAGGTGAGACAGCACAGATGGATACTAACATGGTGGAGCTGTCGCCTGAGACGATCAAGATGGCTATTATCGGACAGAATGGCACATCAACAGCGGAAGGGTACGATGTGATCGAATCCAAGGCAAGAATTGAAAAGGATGATTATATTGAGAACTTTGGATATATTGGAAGATTCTTAGATGGTCGTCCTGTTATCGTGATCTTTGACAATGCGCTCTGTACATCAGGCCTTGAGATAGAGGGCAAGAACAAGGAGAATGGCACATTTGCGCTGACTATGGAGTGCTATGCGGATCTGTCACCGGCAGCTGATACACTGCCATACCACATCTATCTGCCGACCGGCACGACAACGGAGCAGGCTCAGCAGTCTATAGATTCCAGTACGAAAGTAACAGGCTAATTGACATAGAAAAATAGAAAAGGAGAGATAATCATGGAAACAACCGAGATAAAAGAGAACAAAGATATAGAAGTAGTAGAGAATGATGAAGTAGTTGAAGAGGCAGAAGTAGTTGAAGATGCCGAGGCAACAGAAGATGTGCAGGAGATCAAACCATATACGCTTAGGAATCCCAAAGCAACAGATATAGCCGCATTCTTGAAGCTGTTCAGTAAGCTGGGGGTAAAGGACTTCAAAGATTCATTCAGCGGCAATGGGTTCAAAGAGCTTATAGCAAAAGAACGTGAGAAGCTTGCTGGTGATGGCGAGGATGATGAGGACACATCGAAGTTCCTTGAGAATGTGGGTGTTGGTCTTGCGTTTGAGCTTGCAGATGTGATACTGGCTAAGCTGTCAGACTGTCAGCGTGAGGTATTTGTCTGCCTGTCACACCTGTCAGGAATGACAGTGGATGAGGTAGCAGATCTTGACCTCTCTGTATTCACACAGATGTTATATGATGCGGTCACACTTCCGGGCTTTACGGATTTTATCAAGGTTGTTTCAAGATTGTTCGAGAAGAGACATTAGGCTATCTCAAGTTCATGGATCTCATATTTAAGAGATATGCGGATCCATACACTCTGCTTGATACGATGATAGACAATCAGAGCTTTGATGAGTTTGTATGCACATTCGTGCGTCTGGATGATGATGACAAGCTTTGGGATATGTACATTCACAAATGCTTGGAGAACATATCATTCAATGACTTCAAGGCAAGGCTGTATGGCACATCAGGTGGCAGTTCACAGCCGGTCAGATCAGGGGCATTTGAAAGCAGAGACGAACTTGAAACAACCATAAAGGATTCCATGTCGATCATAGAGAATTTTAAACCATAGGGGCACACAGAACGTGTGTCTCTATTTTTTTATTATCGAGGAAAGGGGGTAGACCCTTTTGGAAGTATTTAAGATACTGGGACGAATCGCAGTATCAAATGAAGATGCGAATGAGAAAATTGAAGAGACTGGCGACAAGGCAGAGAAGACAAGCAAAAAGATGAGTTCTGTGTTTGGCAATATCGGCAAGTTTGCGCTCAAGGCAGCAAAGGTCGCCGTGGTTGCGACAACGGCTGTAGCTACTGGAATAGCTGGCATTACTGCTAAGACTGTAAGCGAGTATGCGGATTATGAGCAGCTTGCTGGTGGTGTTGAGACACTGTTCAAGGACAGCTCAGATAAGGTAGTTGAGTATGCAAATAATGCATATAAGACGGCGGGGCTGTCGGCAAACGAGTATATGGATACTGTAACGAGCTTTTCAGCGTCATTGCTCCAGGGATTGGGCGGTGACACGGAAAAGGCGGCTGAAACTGCCAATCTGGCCATAACAGATATGTCAGATAATGCCAACAAGATGGGAACTGATATGTCATCTATACAGGACGCATATCAGGGCTTTGCAAAGCAAAACTACACCATGCTTGACAACTTGAAGCTTGGTTATGGTGGTACTGCATCCGAGATGGCAAGGCTTATCAATGACTCTGGTGTACTTGGTGACACCATGACTGTGACAGCAGATAACGTCAACAGTGTATCATTTGATAAGATGATAGAGGCTATTCATGTTGTGCAGACAAACATGGATATAACAGGCACAACAGCCAAGGAAGCGGCCACAACCATTCAAGGTTCTATTGGTATGGTGAAGTCCGCATGGACGAATCTACTCATAGGTATGGCTGACCCATCTCAGGATATGGGAGTGCTGATGAACAACCTTGTTGATTCGGCTATGGCTGTAGCAGATAATCTTGTACCAAGGATAGCCGATACACTGCCGAGGGTGGTTACAGGACTGTCTCAGCTGGCTCAGAAACTGGCACCGTACATACCGCCTCTTATTGAGCAGTTACTGCCATCGTTGATACAGGGAGCGACATCGTTGTTGTCTGAGGTGGTCAATAATCTGCCCGGAATACTTGAGACATTACTGCCCGGCATAGGTGGGGAATTGGGTCAGTCGATATCAACCGCTCTAAATTCTGTTTTTAGTACATTGACATCGATTTTACCATCGATTCTGCAGTTAGTGGGACCAGTACTGACAGCATTGTCAACATTGCTTGATTTACTTTTACCACCGATGATGCAGATCATTCAGACGATCTTGCCACCGCTTACAAACCTGATAAATATGCTCCTGCCGCCGGTGACTCAGATTATTCAGTCTTTACTGCCTGTTTTGATGGCTATTTTGCAGCCTATACTTGAATTGTTACAGCCGTTTTTGGATATGTTGACACCGATTATCGACTTGGTAATGCAGGTAGTCACACCACTGACAGATCTTATCAATATGATATTACCACCACTGGTGGAATTACTTTCGATGCTGATGGAAGATTATCTAAATGTGCTGAAACCAATCCTTGAATGGTATTGTAAGATGCTTTCAGGGACGCTTAAAGCTGCCATCAAGTTGATAGTTACAGTGATCAATAACTGTAAAGAATCATTTACTGCTGCATGGAGGGGAATTAAGAAAGCATGGAATGCTGCACCGGAATTCTTTAGCAATATATGGTCCAATATTAAGAGTGCATTTTCAGCGGTAGGAACCTGGTTTAGTGATATATTTGGGAAAGCTTGGAGTGGAATAAAGAATGCCTTTTCACCGATGGTCAACTTTTTTTCTAATACATGGCAGAAGATTAAAGATATATTCGGTAAGGTCGGAACAGCAATAGCGGACGGCCTGAAAGGTGCTGTGACATCAGCGGTCAATGCGATACTTAGTAAAGCTACAGGGATTATCAATGGCTTTATCCGGGCAATTAACTCGGCGATATCTATTTTGAATAAGATACCAAAAGTATCAATATCAAGAATAGATGAGCTTGATGCCCCGCAGCTTGCTGAAGGTGGTGTGCTTAAGCGTGGTCAGGTCGGTATCCTTGAGGGTAATGGAGCTGAGGCTGTAGTGCCACTTGAGAAGAATACCGGCTGGATTAAGAAGGTAGCTGAGGACATGGCAGAGGCTACAGGTGGAGCAGTGACTGGTGATTCGGAATCACTGAAGGTACTTTATAAGATACTGGAGATCATAAGACACATAGATGACAACATGTATGAGTGGATACTGACAGCTCTTACAGAGGGTGTGAGATTGAAACTTGACGGCAGAGAGTTCGGAAGGATGGTGAGAAATGCTTGAACAGCTTAGATATGTGAATCATCTCGGAGAAGTTGTAGAATTTGGCAAGAAAGGAATATTTGCAAACAGCAATGATCTCAGAGATTACGAATGGACATATGACAGTGACAGAAGCCGTGCTGAGAACTTTAGAAAGGGGGTGGCCTCAAAGACCATCCCTGTTGTTATATCGGCAGAAAGTAAGAAGAAGTGTATCGATCTTAAGAATAGACTGTATGAGGTTTGTGAGAAGGATATTATAGCAGAACAGAAAGGGAAGCTCTATATAGGTGATTACTATCTTGAATGCTATGTGTATAGCTCCGCCAAGAGCAATTATCTTGATACCGGTACAACAATTAACATATCCCTCAAAGTAGTTGCAGACAGCAAGTGGATAAAGGATGAGATACATAGCTATAGGTATATACCAGATACGTCTACAGATGGTAAAGGCTATGAATACGACTATGACTATGACTATGCTCCGATGACAGATCACATAGGTAAGCTCAGTGTTGATGATATGAAGTCATGCGATTTTATATTAGATATACACAACGGTGCTGCTGATCCTGTCATATATATAGATAATCATTGTTACAGCGTTAAATGTATTGTTAGTGCTGGGGAGCATTTGATAGTCAATACCGCAAAATCTACGGTGACGCTTGTGAAAGCCGATGGTGATACTGTAAATATGTTTAGATACAGAGACAAGCAAAGCGATGTGTTTAAAAGGATAGTACCAGGCGATCATCGTGTGATGTGGAATGGAAGTTATGATTTTGATATAACAATCATACACGAAAGGGGCGAGCCAAAATGGACATAAAAATGGACATAAAGCTTGTATATACGAACCCGGTAAGGGTAGAGCAGGGCTATTTGCATAATTTCAGTGCAGATGTAGACGTTGCTAAAGCTAAGGATTTTGAGATTACAGTGGCACAGGATAACAATATTTTACAGGGCGGCTCCTGGTGGTACATCAATGATACAGAGTACGGCGGAATAGTTGACAATGTCGGTGTAGTGACATCCGACAGGGAGATTAGATATACTGGTCGGAATCTCAGAGGCATTTTGTGTGATAAGATAATCGAACCACCTCAGGGCGAAGATTACAAGATAGTATCAGGTGATGCTATAACAGTGATCAATAAGCTTATTGAAGATGCAGGACTTAGCAACATATACAGAATGACAGGTAGTTCCTGGAATATAACATCATTTCAGTTTAACAGATATGTGACTCTCTATGATGGTATATGTGCGCTGCTGAACACTCAGAACAGGGTTCTCAGGCTTGTGATTAAAGATGGATATGTGACTATGAGCAGTGCTGCGTCTTATGATTATACAGAAGATAAGGATTGTATGAGGTCTGATATTAACTACAATATCACACAGATCAAGAACGGATATAATCATTTAATCTGTTTAGGACAGGGGGAACTTAAAGATCGTCAGGTGCTGCACTTGTATGTGGACAGCCAAGGAAACATCACAGATACACAAGTATATACAGGCATGAAAGAGCGCACAGCTGTGTATGATTACAGCTCAGCCTCCAGTATTGACGAACTCAGAACCGGAGGCATAGCAAGACTTCAGGAGCTCAATGCAGACAGCCTTGACATGACACTTCCGGATATGTCAATGCAGATAGGTGATATCACAGGTGGCACAGAGAAAATCACAGGAGCAACAGTAAAAAAACAGATAACAAATATAATAGCGAAGATAGATGATAATAGCATAGACATTGAATACTCGGTGTCGTAGCGGAAAGGGTGGAAATATGAAGATAGTAACAGGCAAGACAGGAAAGCAGCATGTAACAAGCGCAGATGATAGAGTGTTGAATCAGGCCATATGGGGAGAGTCCGGTATCATATCTGGTGAGAGACCATTACTGATAGATGCAAACACGCTTAGAGTGACTCCTTGTGAGATATTACATCAGGGATGTCATGCAAGGATCCTTCCGGGCGATTACGAAGATTTGAAAATTGATAGTGGAGTAACAGGGCAGAAGCGCATAGATCTTATAGTTGCAAGATACTACATGGATGCTGATGGCATTGAGAGTATGTCATTGATAGTCGTCAAGGGAACGGCTGTATCAAGTGGCACCCCGGTAGCCCCCGACATATATACAGGAGATATAAACAACGCAGGAGCTGCAGTAGCAGACCTCCCGCTTTGGTCGATATTGATAGATAATCTGAGTGTTGGAGATCCTGAACAGATATGTGCGTCCCTGCCCAATATGAAAGATAAAGTATCACACGGGGAAGCCTATTCTAAAGATGAGACGGATGCAATCGTAAAAGAGGCAAATTCGCACATAACTAAAGTGGAACAGGCTGTAGCAGCTATTGGAAACATTGCCTCAGAGGCTAATGATACAGCACAGAGTGCCGCAAAAAGTGCACAGTCTGCTGCAACCGCTGCAAAGTCAGCATCAGATGCAGCAGACGCAGCACAGATTGGGGTAGAACAAAACGCTGACAGCATCGAAAAGACCACAAAGATAGCCAAGACCGGCCGAGTCATAAGCAAAACGTCAAGAATTAAGACTACTATTGATGCTAACACAGGAATCAGTGGCGATATGCAGATATTTGAAGTTCCAGCCGGAACAAACGGTGTCTTTGCAGTTGTCAAAAAAAAGGATAAGGGTATAGATTTCCATGGCTATGATTACACTTTAGATGGCACGTCATGTAAATTTCAAATCAACGCATACAACAATGCAGCTACAGCTGGATCGATAGAGTTAGTAGTCATTTCAATAGGACCAGCGGCATCCCTTGTTCAGGGGGTGTAGTGTATGTATATAGATACAAATACAATCATTGAAGTAGGCAAGGTGCTTGAACCAGGACAGATCAAGTCATTTACGGTTGCGATAGGATTTTAGAGAGGAGAATTATAAATATGAAAAATACAATATGTACAACAGTAGGAGCAGCTGGGGGTGCCGTGGCAGCATTTTTCGGCGGATGGGACACGGGACTGGTTACATTAGTCATATTTATGTGTATTGACTATGTAAGCGGACTCGTTGTAGCCGGGGTTTTCCACAACTCGAAAAAAACTAAAACAGGTGCCTTGGAAAGCAAGGCAGGATGGAAGGGATTGTGCAGAAAAGGCATGTCCCTTTTATTCGTCTTGATAGCGTATAGGCTTGATTTAGTCATCGGCTCAAATTATATAAGGGATGCAGTAATCATAGGTTTTATCGCAAACGAGGCAATCAGCATCGTAGAAAATGCCGGACTCATGGGAATACCACTCCCGGCAGTAATCAGTAAAGCAATAGACATATTAACCTCAAAGAGCGATGAGAAAGGCGGCGATCAAAATGAACGGAATTGACATCAGTGCATGGCAGGGGGATAAAAATATAGACCTTGCCAAAGTGCCATACGACTTCTGTATCGTGAAAGCGACGGAGGGAACAGACTACAAGAACAGATATTTTACAGCGCATTGTGATAAGGTCCTGAACAGGAAGAAGTTGTTGGGGGCATATCACTATGCCAACGGTGGTGATTACAAGGCAGAGGCTGACCACTTCCTTGCGTATGTAAAGAAGTATATCGGCAAAGCAATCCTTGTACTTGACTGGGAGGCGAAGAACAACCCTCAGTTTGGCAAGAACGATCTTGAATGGTGCTTGAAGTGGTGCAGATATGTACAGAAAAAGACTGGCATCAAACCACTAATCTATGTTCAGAAGAGCGCCATGGATGCAGTTAAAAAGTCCGGATATGGCTTGTGGATAGCTCAGTACCCAGACTATGTTGAGACAGGCTACCAGGAGCATCCATGGAATGAGGGGGCGTATAACTGCCTTATTCGTCAGTATACATCCGTTGGTAAGCTCTCAGGTTACAGTGGCAGCCTTGATCTCAACAAGGCTTATATCAGTGCGGCGAGCTGGAATAAGCAGGCTGGCAAGGCTAAGACCACATCTGCATCCACAGCAAAGAAGAGCGTCAATACACTTGCTAAGGAAGTGCTGGCAGGTAAGTGGGGCAATGGTGCTAATCGCAAGGCAAGGCTTACCAAGGCTGGTTATGACTACAATAAGGTACAGGCGGCCGTAAACAAGCTCGTCAAGGCATCGCAGATGTCAGAGGACAAGATCATCAATGCGGTTGCGCATGAAGCCATCATAGGCAAATGGGGCAATGGACAGGAACGTATTCACAGGCTTAAGGCAGCAGGCTACGATCCAGACAAGATTCAGAAGAGAGTAAATGAACTCATGCAATAGCCTGATTTAGGGGCAAAAAAGGGGCAAAAAGTTGATTTGTCATGATATTGTCATGAATAATGGAAGTGTAAAAACGTAGGAATTAAGCCACTTTTGAGCATATGTGAGCATATATAAAAACATAGTGATTTTAAACTACAGGTTTACTTTTAACTAGTAGTTCATATGTGTTATATTAGATGAAGATTCCTTTTAAAACTCAATAAAGGTGTCATGAAAGATTTCGACGGCATTCTGACCGAAGAAATATTTATATTAGCAAAACATATTTACATATCATACCCTGCTATAGGCATATTAGGTTGGAAAAATTGGTGGAACCTAGTTTATAGCACATTTAAATTTCATATTTAACAGGGAGGTATAATTATGGCACAGATGGAATTTCCAGTTATTGATCTTCAGGCTACAGGCAGGAGGATCAAGGAAGTGAGAGAGAAGAAAGGGATCACAGTAAAGACATTGCAGATGTTCTTGGGATTCAACGAACCCGTGTCGATCTACAAATGGCAGCGAGGCGAATGCCTGCCGACATTCGACAACATGTACGCAATGGCCTGCCTCTTCGGGGTAGGAATTGACGACCTTCTGGTGGGAAACCGCCAGGAGGTTGTTTTTTTGCACTTTCGTCTCTGGGGACGGAGGGGACAGGTACCACCGTCCCCATTAAATATTTGATTAATGGTGGTAGTGTGTTACAATTATGTTTATGTGTAAGTACAGATTTGAGCTGATCTGGGACCGGGATAATGTACGTGAAATGGGGGGATGCGGTATGAAGAATGTAAGCAAGAGGCAGTATATACTGACGCTGATAGTGAGTTTTGTGGCGATTGTGGTACTGTCGTTATGTACGATTATGACATTTTATAGGAAGTCAGTGAATGATACTCTGGCTTTGGCGGCAGAGACTGTTAAGCAGGAGCAGGAATATATGAATTCGTATCTGAATCGAGCTGTGGATGCGGTGGAAGTTACGAAGATCACTGTGGAGCATATGATGAGAGAAGGCCAGTCGGGGCAGGATATACAGAACTTTCTCACGAATGAATCAGCTTATTATCTCCAGGATATAGATGCGGCGTTCACAGGTGTATATGGCTTTATAAACGGCGAATATCTTGATGGCACAGACTGGGTTCCCAACGATGATTATGTTCCTCGGGAGCGGGCATGGTACAAGGCAGCAGTGGCGGCAGACGGCCAGCCAACCCTGGGCCAGCCGTACATCGATGCGCAGACAGGTGATATTCTGATGTCAGTCAGCCAGTTACTCTATGATGGTGTGAGCGTAATATCTCTGGATGTAACTCTGGATCAAATACAGGCTGAGACGGAAAAAATCAAATTAAATGGTCAGGGATATGCATTCGTCTGCGACAAGTCAGGCTTGGTGATAACCCATTCAGACAAGAAAGATGTAGGACAGGACTATACTCAGGGTGAAATGTCTGTACTCATGAAGGGCATAACGGACAATGACGGCGAACCATTTCAAGCGGTTGTTGATGACAAGAAGGTGACGGTTTTCAGCTGTTCCATAGTTGATGAATGGTATGTGGTCATGGTCATCACAAATGAGAAGCTGTACCACGGAATAAGAAACCTGATAGGCTACGATATAGGCGTTGGAATAGTTTTATATATAATTATAGTGTTCTTCTGTACCAGATCCAAGAATAGTACGGATGCAATCATGAGCAAGCTCGATGAGACAAATAACGAACTCACAGACCTGAATAATATGGTCATGCAGGCATTTGCCAAGACGATAGATGCAAAGGACAAATACACAAAAGGCCACTCCGTGCGTGTTGCCAGATATAGTCGTGAGCTGGTGAAGCGGATGGGCGGAACAATCAGGGAGCAGGACGAGATATATCAGATAGCACTGCTTCATGATATGGGCAAGATACGTATTCCTGACAACATAATCAACAAGCCGGGAAGACTTACGGATGAAGAATTCTCCATGATAAAGCTACACTGTGTAAATGGATACCATATTCTCAAGAATATAAATGCATTTCCGGAACTGGCGGTGGGCGCAAAGTATCACCACGAGAGGTACGATGGAACAGGATATCCAAGTGGGCTGAAGGGAGAAAATATACCAAGGTGTGCAAGGATCATAGCGGTGGCGGACAGCTATGATGCCATGACATCCAACCGAAGCTACAGATACGCCCTGCCACAGAAGATAGTGCGCGATGAGATGGAGAAGGGCAAGGGCAGTCAGTTTGATCCGGATATTGCAGAAGTCATGCTCAGTATGATTGATGAGGATGAAGACTACCACATGAGACAGGTCGAGAAGATGGTCAGCAATATCCTCGTTGTAGATGACGAGAAGATAAATATCAGACTTATAGAGAATATCTGCAAAAACGAGCCTCTCTACAAGGTCATTGCGGCTGAGAGCGGAAAGCAGGCCATAGACATAGTGGGAAATCAGCAGATAGACCTGGTATTGCTCGATATCGAGATGCCAGACATGGATGGATTCCAGACGCTGGAAGAGATACGAAAGATCACAGACGTACCGGTCATATTCGTAACAGCTTATAAGGATTATAAGCTGATAGAGAGAGCGAGACAGATGGGGGTTGAGGATTATATTACGAAGCCGTTCCTTCCAATAGTTTTCCTTGAGACCTTGTACGGAGTTATCGGTTAAATACAGATGGGGGGACACTTTGGGGAAGATAGTAAATGAGAAATCAGATAAAAAAAGTTCAAAGGCTGTACCTTGGAAGAAGATGCTCAACAATGATACGGACATGCAGCTGCTTCTATTTAATATAATTACAGGTGGAGGCGCCGTTGGCGGGATCATCAGCTTTATAGCGAGCCTGATCATCAAAACTCCACTTATACAAGATGTTGCCATATTGACCGCGTTGGCTGTGCTCGGCATATGCATTTACCTTGCAAATGCAAAAAAGATGGTGAGACAGAGTGCTATAGTGATCGTTTTTGTTATAACTTTGATGGCATTTCCGATGATGTTCTTCACCTCGGGCGGAGCGTACAGCGGTATGGGTTTCTGGTTTGGCTTAGGCATGATATTCTCATTCCTTCTGATAGATGGCATGTTTTGCTATGTCATGCTGGCCGTCCAGATCATAATGGTGCTTGCATGTTACATAGTCTCGTATAAATACCCAGAACTGGTGATCCCATTGGCAAATGAGAGAAGTGTGTATGTGGACATGCTTCAGAGCCTCATAATATTCGGCATAGTTATCGGATCCATAGTGAGATTCCAGAATGCCGTATACAAGTGTAAACTAGAGGAGATAGAGCAGATAAATGAGGAGCTTACCAGGGCGAAGGATGATGCTGATGTGGCGAACCATGCCAAATCCGAGTTCCTTGCGCATATGTCCCATGAGATCAGGACTCCGCTAAATACCATAGTGGGGATGAATGAGATAATAATGAGAGAGACACACGAGGAACAAACCATGAAATGTGCCAGGGATATACAGAGCTCAAGTGATATCCTGGTAGATCTGGTGAGGGACGTGCTGGATTTCTCCAAGATAGAATCGGGCAGGATGGAGATAGTCAATGAGGAATATCATTTCAGCCAGCTGCTCAGCAATGTGTTGTCCGTTATGGAGTCCAGAGCAAGACAGAAGAATCTGGAGCTTGATGCCGAGGTTCAGGAGACTTTGTACAATGATCTGAAAGGCGATTCCGCCAGAATATGCCGGATCCTGATAAATCTTATTGGAAATGCTGTGAAGTATACGAAGAAAGGTTCGATCAGAGTGACCGTCCATATGGAGGATCATGATGCAGATCCCCATAATGTGGAACTGGTCATGGCTGTTCGTGATACTGGAATCGGAATAAAAGAGGAAGATCAGGAGAGACTTTTCAAAGATTTTGAGCGGCTTGATCTGTCGAATAACCGATCTATAGAGGGGACAGGACTTGGGCTGGCCATCACATATCACCTCGTGGAAATGATGGGTGGAAGTATAACCTGCCATAGTAAATATGGACATGGAACTACATTTGTGGTAAAAATCAGCCAGGAGCGTCTGTCCGATGAGAGAATAGGCGATTTTAAGGACAGGCACAGACAGTATATGAAGGAGAGAAAGACGTATAAGAGCAAATTGTGTGCCCCGGATGTCAGTGTACTTGTTGTGGATGACAATGTCATGAATCTGAAAGTCGTCAAGATGATGCTTAAGCCTACACGTATGAAGGTTTCGACCTGTGCCAGCGGTGCCGAGTGTCTGGAGTTTATAAAAAAGTACAGGTATGATATCATCCTTATGGATCACATGATGCCTGAGATGGATGGCATGGAGACATTTCGCCGTGCTATGCTCATGCGCGACAGCCGGTGTGGCAGGAGTACATATATAGTCATGACTGCAAATGCTGTCATGGGTGCAAGAGAGATGTATCTGGCGGAAGGATTTAAGGATTATATCAGCAAGCCGGTGCAGCCGGAGGTGCTGGAAGATATCCTGATGAGATATATACCTGAGGATAAGCTGGTAGATCCGGCGGTATGTGATGAAGTTCGGGAAAGCCAAACAAGGGGTGCCGGAACCGTAGACGAAAAAACAGATGTTATGGGAAAACAGGATAAAGTTACGGAAGAGACTTGCGCGGTAGAAAAATGTGAAAATATGACTCGAGATGGGTTTTCAAAACAGGATTCAGACATATCTTGTAAAGAAGTTCACATTGACCACGAGAAAGGCCTTACATACTGCGGGGGCAGTGAAGACTTTTTGAAAGAAATCATATCAATGTATGCAGCTGACGACAAGCGCGCAGAGATACAGAAGGCTTATGATGAAAAAGATTGGGATAGCTACAGGATACTGATACATACGGTAAAAAGTACATCCAGAACGATCGGAGCCATGGAGCTGGGCGATGAGGCGCAGAAGCTGGAGAATGCGGTTAAAGAACTTGATGTGGATATGATCTGCAAGATGCATGAGAGTGTGATGGCTTCTTACTCGGCTGTACTTGACTGGTGCCGTGTGACAACCGCTCAGTAGGCTCGATGTTTTAAAAAGCCGATAGAATGTAGAACATAGTGCACATATGCAATATTGCAATATGCACAAAAACAGATTACTAATACATGAATACTTGACATTTTCCCATATAATAATACGTCATTATGATATACAATATTGTATTATTTGAAAAATGGGGGAGACCAGACAATCGTTAAGCAGACAGATCCATCAGCCATAAAGGAGAATGATGTGATATCATTTTATTCCTCGGATCCTGCTCTTTCAGGTGCGGTAAATACACATAGAGTTGTCTCGATAGAGACGGATGGTAATAATTACAGGTATATTACAAAGGGTGATGCCAATAATGTGGTAGATCGTTACGATGTGGACTCAAGAGATCTGCTTGGCAAAGTGGTGTGGTCATCACTCATACTTGGCAAGATAGTGAGGCTTGTGTCCAACCCACTTATATTTGTACCCATAATTCTTGTTCCGCTTGCCATTATACTCATAGCCAACCTCGTAAAGACTGTATCATATGCAAGAAAGATAGCAAAGGATGAGGAGGAAGCAGCCGTAAAAGAGGTGATCCAGTATATACGGGAGAAGAATCTCAGAGAAACAGGTGACACGACAGAATCCAATGAGAATTCAGAGAGAAAGTCGGAATAGTGGGTCTATAGAAAAAAGCACACAAGATTTTGAGACCTTGTGTGCTTTTTTGATATTCGCAAAGAAAAGTGAAAATTTTGTACTCCAATTCTGAAAAACAGTGCAAAAAGTGAAAATGTTCCATTTCTTGCGGGTAAAAGCTGCTGAAGCAAGTTCTGGTATGTGTCGATAATCAAAAATTACAGTGAGTTTACCCTGCCCATGAACAGGATCATGCCAGTGCTCTGATCTTCAATCACATACACAAATGGCTTGTCCACAATAAAGTTATATGTTTCTTCACTTGGCATCATTGCTGTTTCCTTGACCATGATGTCTGTCTCTGCTGCGGCCTTGGTTCCGTTCTCATCCACGATAACCTTTGCCCTGTGATTTACAGATGAGACTGCGATTCCGTCGGCAATCTTGGAGAAGTCTGCGCTGTCTGAATATGCAGATCTTATTCCCATGTTCTGAAGAATTTCATCGAGACCGTCAATGCTCTGCTCATCTGTGAATTTTGGGAGCTGGAGTGTATCGATCTCTACGTTGTTGGCATTATCCAGAGAGTCGATGAGCTTCTGTTTTTCTTCGTTGCTTAGTTTGTCAAAGAGTTCATTTATGTCTCCGTCATCGGCGGTTGGCATGAACACCTTCATGACAACATTGTCGCCGTCGTATGGAAGAGTGATTCCTTTGATCTCACCGTTGTCCATGTATGTGAAGTGCTCACCGTAGAGATGCATCATATCAACAACGCTTTCCTTGTCGGTTCCGTAGAAGCTGCTCTGAAAAGTTTTATCCTCGGTAAAAGGAGTATCCCATTTCCCCTCGAAATAAACTGCGTTTATGAGCATCATCACGGTTCCACCAGGAATCTCCTTTAAGATTTCAGGGATCATCTTGTTAGTGTTTGTGCTGACCCAATTGTTGACATTCTGTACAACTTTGTCCGGCTGACCGTTGAAGTCTGCTTCATACACCTCACCTGAGTAGTAATCTTTGGCAGGTGTAAGGAAATCCTTTTCTATGTCAGCTGACCAGGATGTATCCTTGTTCATCCATACTGAATTTGCTGTGTTGACAAATGTATTCTGTGACCAGTCCTTTGACAGATATGCCTTCATCTCATCATTCCACTCATCAAGGTCTGTTATGCCGAGAGCATTTTCGAGCTCTTTTTTTGTTGCGCCGTCTGCACCTACATCCAGCATGGACAGTGCACTTGCAATGCTGTAAGGCGAGTAAAATATGTTCTTGTCAGCTGGAAGTGCAGAATACATATTCATAGAGAATTCATTGATTCCGTTCTTTAGCTGGTCAAATGATGTTATATCCGTTTTGACCGGAGTCACAGAGATGTTGTCAGTGAGTGAAGTGACCGACGAATCAGGTTTTGTGTGACCAGGATTATTCCCCGGTGTATTTGTGCCGCAGCCGGCAAGACCTGCGCATATACAGGCGCTGAGTAGTAATGCTGTTATTCGTTTTTTCATAGTTGAAACCTCCTTATTGTAAAGCCCATCGTATCGTCCCGATGATTTATTGTAACTGGTATATCGTTAACTCTCAATATATATACGAGTAGCAAGAGCTTTTTTGTGGACTTTTTCAACAAATTTTTATATGAGAGGTTTTTATATGAGATTCGTGAGATAGTGAACAATGAACTTGGAAAATGCACGGATTAGATATATATTAATCATAAAGGTTCAATCAGCTTTTAGAATCAGTTTTCATAAGGAGGCAATACGATGGCGCTTATAAAAGGAATACATCATGTGGCACTTAAGTGCTGCTGCAGCGAAGAGTATAAGAATGTAGCAGAGTTTTATGGTGATATATTGGGACTTTCAGTTGCGAGAAAATGGGATGGCGGGATCATGTTTGACACTGGAGATGGCATCATCGAGGTGTTTGAGGATGGTGAGTCACCGCTTCCGCAGGGAAATATAAGACATTTTGCATTTGCTGCAGAGGATGTGGATGCCTGTGTTTCGGCAGTGAGAAAGGCAGGATATGAGGTGTTTGTGGAGCCAAAGGACATAGAGATCCAGTCGGATCCAAGGTTTCCGGCAAGGATCGCGTTCTGTCATGGACCGCTTGGCGAGGAGATAGAATTTTTCTGTGAGAAATGATGAAGAGTTGTAGAGACTTTCTGTTATAGAATTACATGGAGATGATAGGGTTGACAAAGGAAGAATGGTACGCCCGGCTTTTTGAGCGTCTGGGAAGGTCGAAATTTCGCAGTGGATTTCATTTGACACAGAAAGATATCGACTATATACATGAAAAGGGGCTGGATACCATAAGACAGCATGCACGGGATTTCATAGCGCAGAGGGAAGCTCCGGCATTCATACCAAATGACGGAAAGCAGACTCCCATGCGTGGACACCCGGTGTTTGTGGCACAGCATGCGACGGCTACATGCTGCCGGGAATGCATACGTAAGTGGCATACATTTGCCCCGGGAGTGGAGCTTGGCCCAAGACAGCAGGAGTATCTGGTGGATGTTATCATGACCTGGATAGAGAGGGAGCTTGAAGCAGCCGGGGATAAAGGTCGATCCGGGGATAAAATAATTTTATACCAGCGGTGTAATGACAAATAATTATATTTGTGGTAGAGTACAGTTTAGGTGGTCAAATAAAAGAAGAAAATCAGGACACACCAATAAAAAATGACTTATGAAAAGGAACCCGGAAGGGATAGTCAGGAAAGGAAAGAATCATGTCAAGTATAGTTTTCGCTAAATACATAACCCGAGAGTTTAATAGTGATGTGGCAGGGAATACTTTACATACAGATGATAAGCTGCGTGAACATATGTACTCATATGGTGCAGGGCGAGAGCGTACGGAACATGATCATACAAATATGCTGACCTGAATGATCTGAGCAAATACATAACAGATCAAATAGGTTTCGATAGACTGAGATCAGCCAGATCTATCAGCATTTATAGATTGGAATCATGATGTACAAAAAAACGTCCATCTATGTGAGTATTATATAAGTATTCATGTAGATGGGCGTTTTTGTGTTTTTGAACTCGTCTTTGTGAAGAAGAAATCTGCCAGAACTAAGAGATAAAAGAAAGGGAGAGACATGGCAGAGATTGTATGTGTCAGATCGTTAGGAGCGCCAGGGGATGCGCTCTGCGCGGTCCACAATTGTAGCAATGCAGATGAGATGAGAATTTTAGGAGGGAAGTATTATGTGTAATGTACCAACAATTGACATGACAGGAACAGGCAGAAATATTGTGAAGCTTAGACAGAATGCAGGTCTTTCTGTAAAGGATCTGCAGGATATATTTGGATTTGCCACTCCAAATGCGATATACAAGTGGCAGAAAGGTATGGCTATGCCAACCGTAGATAACCTGATCATTCTGGCCACTATCTTTGGTGTAACAGTGGATGATATCATTGCAGTAAACATCTGCTCGACAGTTGGAATCAGTGCGTAGCATAAAAATTTACATATTTATGTATATAAAGGCGGACAGCGGTAACTACGTTGCCCGCCTCTTTTATATCCTGTATGGGGTCAGGCACCTCCGTCCCCATAAGGGGTGAAAATTGGGGGTTGACTTAGAGTGAACTCCAAGTGATATATTCAATGTAACATATAGGTATTGTGTGAGTGCATATAGCTATAAATAGAAAGGTTTTCTTGAAATTAGGAAAGAGGTGGCAATATGACTATCAAAGAGGTAAGTGAAAAGTTTGATATCACCGCTGATACGCTCAGGTATTACGAGAGGGTCGGGCTTATCCCTCCTGTCGCTAGAAATGCCAGTGGCAACAGGGATTATCAGGAAAAGGATGTCGATTGGGTTGAACACACTGTATGCATGAGAAATGCTGGTGTTCCGATAGAGGCGCTTATTGAATATGTAAAACTGTTCCAGATGGGAGATGCTACATTTGGCGCGAGGCTGGATCTCCTTAAGGAGCAGTATGAGAAGCTTGAGGAGCAGAGAAAACAGATCGAAGCCACCATGGATAGATTACATTACAAGATATCCAAATATGAGGAGGCCGTGAAGACCGGCAAGCTTGTATGGGACGGGAAAATTACCGATGGCGAATGCACTATGTAAAAACAGGAGGATAAATAAAAATGTATATTGAAAATATTAATGGACCACAGGATGTAAAGAAACTGACAGTAGACGAGATGAGAACACTTGCAGACGAGATGAGACATGCACTTCTCATCAGAGCCAGCAAGCACGGCGGACATTTTGGACCGAACTTTGGTATGGTGGAGGCAACCATAGCACTTCACTATGTATTTGAATCACCAAAGGATAAGATTGTGTATGACGTGTCCCACCAGAGCTATCCTCATAAGATGCTCACAGGAAGAAAGGATGCATACCTCTATGAGGAGCACTATGATGATGTGACTGGTTACAGCAACCCGCATGAGAGCGAGCACGACTTCTTCACGGTTGGACATACCTCAACATCCATCAGTCTGGCTGCAGGTCTTGCAAAGGCAAGGGACCTTCAGGGCGCAGAGGGAAATGTGATAGCGGTGATAGGTGATGGCTCCCTGTCAGGAGGAGAGGCCCTTGAAGGACTTGATTACGCTAAAGAGCTGGATGGCAACCTCATCATAGTTGTAAATGACAACGATATGTCCATAGCCGAGAACCACGGAGGACTCTATACAAATCTCAGATTACTCAGAGACACTAATGGAACAGCAGAGTGCAATCTGTTCCGCGCCATGGGACTTGATTATTATTACGTGCATGAAGGCAATGATGTGGCAGCCCTCATAGACACATTCCAAAAGGTAAAAGATTCAAAGAAGCCTGTTGTGGTCCACATCAGAACCCTCAAGGGAAAGGGTTATGCCCCAGCTGAGGAGCACAAGGAGCAGTGGCACTACAGCGGACCATTTGACATAGAGACAGGAAGATCGTTATTTGAAGGTGACGAGGAGGACTACTCAAGCGTGTCCTGTGATTACCTGCTTGACAAGATGAAGAAGGATCCAAAGGTCGTTGCCATCACAGCGGGAACACCGACGGTTATAGGATTTACAGAGGATAAGAGACGTGAGGCCGGAAAGCAGTTTGTCGACGTGGGAATCGCAGAGGAGACAGCGGTGGCACTTGCGTCGGGAATTGCAGCAGGCGGCGGAAAACCAGTGTTCGGTGTGTACAGCTCATTTGTGCAGAGAACATTTGACCAGATATCTCAGGATCTCTGTATCAACAACAATGCAGCCACTATAGTGACATTTGCAGGATCTGTATATGGAATGAATGATGTGACACATCTGGGATTTCAGGATATCCCTATGCTTTCAAATATCCCGAATCTTGTATATCTTGCTCCGACAACAAAGGAAGAGTATATTGCTATGCTTGACTGGAGCATAGAGCAGAATGAGCATCCTGTGGCCATCAAGCTCCCAGGCGGTGCAATGGTAAGTGGAAGCCCTGTGACGAAGAAATTTGGAGATCTGAATAAATATGAGGTGACACAGAAGGGAAGCAAGGTTGCCATACTCGGCCTTGGAACCTTCTACAGTCTGGCAAATGCTGCAGCAGACGAGATGAAGAGTGAGCTTGGAATAGATGCCACTGTCATCAATCCTTACTATATCACAGGTCTCGATGAGGAACTTCTTGAAAGCCTCAAGGCAGACCACTCAGTTGTCATCACTATTGAAGATGGTATACTGGACGGCGGATTCGGTGAGAAGATTGCAAGATTCTATGGCGATTCAGATATGAAGGTGCTGAATTATGGTCTTAAGAAGGAATTCCTTGACAGGTACGATGTCGAAGAGGTTCTTAAGGATAATCGTCTAGATGCAGAGATGATTGCGGAGGACGTTAAGGGATTGTTGTAAAGTATATGATTATCTATGATAGATATGTTTATATGAATAATTTAGTAGTAGAAATATAGAACAGACATAAAATGCCCCATATAATTCTGAAATTTTTTATTTCCAGAAATTATATGGGGATATTTTATTCGAGTGTCTGATCATGATATGATGCCAAGTTCTGTCAGAATGGATATAGCACCTTCGGCGGTGTCTTTGTCAAAGCCGAGGACCTCAAGGCCTTCAGCGTTTGCTATACTCTGCGCTGTTTTTTCAAAGAATGAGCGCCTTAATGCAATCTTAATACAGCACACCGGATCATTACACCGTTTTTTTATATTTCATAATATACTCTTTGTAAACAAACAAAAACAGGAGAAGTATATATGTCTGAAATTACACATAGAAAAAAGCGACTGTCATCCTTTAAGCTGATCGTTTTGGGCTTTGCCGGGGTTATTCTGATCGGAGCACTGATATTGATGCTGCCGTTTTCATCGACTGCCGGAGTTGTTACGCCGTTTCACGAGGCGCTGTTCACATCGACCTCGGCCGTTTGCGTTACGGGGCTGGTCGTGCAGGATACGGGCAGTTATTGGTCCGCTTTCGGGCAGACGGTAATACTGCTGATGATCCAGATAGGCGGGCTCGGTGTTGTGACAGTTGCGGCATTTTTCGCCATGCTGTCCGGCAGAAAAATATCGCTGATGCAGCGCAGTACCATGCAGGACGCCATCTCTGCCCCGAAGGTCGGCGGGATCGTCCGCCTGACTCGCTTTATTGTACGGGGAACTTTTTTGATCGAGCTTATCGGAATGATCGTCATGCTGCCGACATTTTGCGGAAACTTCGGTATCAAGGGAATTTGGATGGCGGCATTTCATTCGATTTCCGCCTTTTGCAACGCCGGCTTTGACATACTCGGCACCGCAGAAAACAAATACCCGTCTCTTACGGGATACATCGGAGAGCCTACAATAAACATTGCAATTATGCTTTTAATTATTGTGGGCGGTATTGGATTTTTGACCTGGGACGATATTTGCACAAACAAGTGGCATTTCAAAAAATACCGGATGCAGAGCAAGGTCATATTGGTAACAACGGCAATCCTCATTATCGCTCCCGCAGTATTCTTTTTCTTCTGCGATTTTACGGGGCTGCCGCTCGGCGAAAGGATTCTTGCGTCGCTTTTTCAGTCCGTCACACCGAGAACTGCCGGTTTCAATACCGCCGATCTTCCCGCTATGACCGGTTCCTCCAAGGCAATTATGATTCTGCTGATGCTTGTCGGCGGATCACCCGGCTCCACGGCAGGCGGTATGAAAACGACCACGCTTGCCGTTCTGATTCTGAGTGCATTCTCCGTTTGTCGCAAAAAGGACGATGCCGAAGTCTGCGGCAGGCGCATTGACGGTTCGGCAGTGAAAAACGCCGCAGCCGTTGCCGTAATGTATTTCATGCTGTTTTTTGTCGGCGGCATTGTTATCAGCACGGCAGAAGGTCTGCCGCTTAGCACCTGCCTTTACGAAACGGCGTCCGCTGTCGGAACGGTCGGGCTTACCCTTGGAATCACACCGCAGCTCGGTGTTCTTTCTCAGCTTATTTTGATCGTCTTGATGTATCTCGGCAGAGTCGGCGGACTTACCCTGATTTACGCGGCGGTCTCCAATAAAAATCGGAGCGGAGCAAAGCTGCCGCTCGAAAAAATCACAGTCGGATAAAGGAGTTACTATATTATGAAAAACATATTGTTGATAGGTCTCGGCAGATTCGGTAGGCATATCGCTTTGCAGCTGAATAAGCTCGGGCATGAGGTGATGGCGGTAGACAGCAACGAAGAAAGGGTCAATAAGATTCTGCCGATCGTTACTAACGCACAGATAGGTGACAGCACAAACACGGAATTTTTAAAGTCGCTCGGAATTGGAAACTTTGATGTGTGCATAGTCACCATAGGAGGAAATTTTCAAAATTCGCTGGAAACCACTTCTTTGCTGAAAGAACTCGGCGCAAAATTAGTTGTGTCCCGCGCCGAGCGTGATGTTCAGGAGAAATTTCTTCTGCGTAACGGAGCGGACGAAGTAATTTACCCTGAAAAGCAAGTAGCAAATTGGGCTGCTATTCGCTATACCGCCGATCACGTACGGGATTACATCGAGGTCGATGAGGCTCATGCCATTTTTGAGGTAGAGGTTCCGGAGGGTTGGATCGGAAAAACCGTCGGAGAGCTGGATATCCGCAGAAAATACAGCATCAATATTATGGCAACCAAGGAGAACGGAAAGATAAATATGGCAGTTTCGCCGGACACCGTTCTTACGGACAATATCACTCTTTTGGTTCTCGGCGCTTACAAAGAACTGCAGAAGTGTTTTCGCATTTAACAGAGGTGAATGAGGATGGCTGAGCTATTACTGATCGTCAGCCTGCTTGGCATATTTGCTTTCGGATTTTATCTTATGAGCAGGCTGGATCGATTTCTTGAAGAAAACAGAAAAGCACTGTTAAAGGAAAACGAATCCCGTGAGCCTTCCGAAATTCTGCTGCCGCAGGGACTGTCCGAAAGTGAAATATTATGTGAGATCCGCCGTTTTCGTGAAACGCACGGAAATGTCGATATTATTCTTTCCGATGGGCAGAAGAATGATTTTTAGGTTGCGGTAGTTTTTTTTACAGTTTTACTGTATAATAATAAAATAAAATAAAAATGGCGGTGAAACCGATGAAAGTACAAACCGAACAGTCAAAATTCGATACAGACGAGCATATCCTTGTCTGCCTATCCTCTTCGCCGTCCAATGCAAGGATCATACACACCGCCGCAAAGATGGCTAAGGCCCTTCATGCAAGATTTACCGCCATCTATGTGCAGACGGATACGGTCATAAATGATGAGGATCAGTCCCGACTTTCGCAGAACATACAGCTCGCGCAAAGGCTCGGCGCCGAGATCGTTAAGACGCACGGCGAGGATGTACCGCTGCAGATCTCGGAATATGTCAGGCTTTCCGATGTCACAAAAATCGTGATCGGGCAAAGCAGTGCCAGACGCAGAGGGCTGTTCGGAAGACCGACTCTCACCGAAAAGCTTATCTCCTCCGCCCCCAACGTTGACATTCATATTATTCCCGACGCACTGAACTACACAAAGCCGCACAGACGCCGTCTGTTCTTAGGTGCAGAGATACCGTCGCTGCGGGATATTGTCGTGACCGTTCTGGCGCTTGCCGTATGTACGGCGATCGGGTTTCTGTTCGGCCATCTCGGCTTTCCCGATACCAATATCGTTACGGTATACATCCTAGGTGTGCTGATGATCTCCGTTTTGACCAAAGGATACCTTTGCAGTATGGCAGGCTCACTTCTAAGTGTTGTATTGTTCGGATTTTTCCTTACCGAACCTAGGTTGTCCTTTCAGACCTATGCCGTAGGCTATCCCGTTACCTTTGCAGTCATGCTGGCGTCTTCCGTTCTCACCGGCACGCTTGCTTCGAAGCTGAAAGATCATGCAAGGCTTTCGGCTCGCTCCGCGTTCCGTGTGCAGGTGCTGTTCGACACTGACCGTCTGTTGCAAAAAGCAAAAAGCAACGATGATGTTTTAAGCGTGACCTGTATGCAGCTCTCTCGGCTGCTTGACCGAAGCATTGTTGCCTATACGAAAGGCGAAAACGGAATGTTGTCCGGGCGGCTGTATGCCGAAAAAAAGGATACACACGCTGAAAAGCTGCTAAGCGATGCAGAGCGGCAGACCGCAGAATGGGTGCTTCAAAACGATTGCCGTGCAGGAGCAGCGACAGCACAGTTTGGAAAATCCGAATGTCTTTATCTTGCGATCCGTGCAGGCGGCAGAGTATACGGTGTAATCGGGATACCGATGAAACCCGAAAGGCCCGATTCATTTGAGAGCAGCATCGTACTGTCGGTTGTGAACGAATGTGCGCTGGCAATGGATAATGCTCACAACGCCGCCGAAAAGGAACGGGCGGCAGATCTTGCAAAAAGCGAGCAGCTGCGCGCCGACCTTTTGCGGTCGATCTCACACGATCTGCGCACGCCGCTTTGCTCCGTTTCGGGTAATGCGGACACGCTTTTGCATAACGGAAACTGCCTGGACGAAGCAACCAAGCAGCAGATCTATAAAGATATTTATGACGATTCCGAATGGCTGATCGGCGTGGTGGAAAATCTGCTGTATGTTACACGGCTGAATGACGGACGCCTGAAGCTGGAGCTTACCGACCAGCTTGTAGACGAAGTGGTCAACGAAGCCGTTTCGCATTTGAAGAAAAAATCCGTCGGACACAAGGTGACGGTAAGGTGCGACGATTTGATCCTTGCGCGTATGGACGCACAGCTTATCGTGCAGGTCATTGTCAACCTTATTGATAATGCTTTGAAATATACCGAACAAGGCTCCGAGATCTGCGTAAGTGCCGAAAAACAGGGCGGGGATGCCGTGATCCGAGTCACCGATAACGGAAACGGAATTGCAGACGATATGAAACCGCATATTTTTGAGATGTTTTACACCGGAAAAAATACCGTCGCAGACAGCCGCAGAAGCTTCGGGATCGGGCTTACCCTGTGTAAATCTATCATAGAGCTGCACGGCGGAACGCTGACGCTTACGGATAACGTACCGCACGGCTGCATATTTACCTTTACTTTACCGCTCAGCGAGGTGACTCTGAATGAATAAACCCCTTGTTCTCGTTGTGGAGGATGACCGTCCCGTCCGCAATCTGATCGTAACAACATTAAAGGCGCACGATTACCGCTACCTGACCGCGGAGAACGGACACAGCGCTATTATAGAAGCGACCTCCCATAACCCTGATATCGTTCTGCTGGATCTGGGGCTGCCGGATATCGACGGCACACAGGTGATCGAAAGCATCCGCTCATGGTCAAATATGCCCATTATTGTGATCAGTGCGCGCAGCGAGGATAAAGACAAAATCACGGCGCTGGATGCCGGGGCGGACGACTATCTGACAAAGCCCTTTTCCATAGAGGAGCTTTTGGCACGCCTTCGGGTCACGCAAAGACGGCTGCTGCTGCTTCAGGCAAGCGGCGACGCCAACTCACCCGTTTTCCAAAACGGCAAGCTTAAAATTGATTATGCCGCCGGATGCGCTTATCTAAATGGGGAGGAATTGCACCTGACCCCGATTGAATACAAGCTTTTGTGTCTGCTCTCTCATAATGTCGGAAAGGTGCTGACGCACACCTATATCACACAGCAGATTTGGGGCAGCAGCTGGGAAAACGATATTGCTTCTCTGCGGGTGTTTATGGCGACCCTGCGCAAAAAGCTGGAGCCGCAAAAGGACGGTCCGCAATACATTCAGACGCATATCGGCGTCGGTTACCGTATGCTGCGGGTAGACTGAGAAAAGCGAGAAAACAAGGATTTGAACCGATATGCAATAGAAAATCTTTTCGGAATTGAAGGGCTGAATATCGCTTGGTACGCTCGGCGTTGTTCTTCCGTCTTTCGTTATTATACTTTTAATTGCGGCGGTACTCAAAAATCTGATGAAATATGCCGGCGTCAACGCTTTTCTCTCCGGCGTTCGCCCCTGCGTTATCGCAATGATTCTCGCTACGGCAATCGGTATGTTGCTTTGGGGAGCATAAAACACAGCCTGTGCCAATTTGCCGTCCGAAACCGGGCGGCTTTGCTGTTTTTACGGAAATACACTGCTCACTTTTCCCTAATCATTTTCCTGTTAGCTATAAAAAAGCACAACGCCACAGAGTTTTAAATCTCTGTGGCGTTGTGCTGCTCTCAATCGGTCACTTTTTGAAAGCGTCCTTATGTGAGCCTGCCTTTTGTGCGGCTTTGAGCGGGGGTGCCGCAAGGATGGATTTGGAGTCAAAATAGTGTTACCCTATAGTAAAGATGATACAAAATGATAAATGTAAGTGTGGCTCACGGTCACATATAAATGGGAGGCGCGTAAAATGTGGATATTATTTGCAGTGGGTTCTTCGTCATTTGCGGGGATCACGGCGATACTTGCAAAATGCGGTATAAGAAAGACGGATTCTGATGTGGCGACGGCTATAAGGACAGTTGTGGTTCTGCTGTTTGCTTGGCTGATGGTTCTTGTCACAGGAGCCTGGACTGCAGACACACATATCAGCGGTAAGACACTTCTCTTTCTGATCCTCTCCGGCCTTGCAACCGGAGCATCCTGGCTGTGTTATTTCAGGGCGCTGCAGAAAGGGGATATCAACAAGGTCGTTCCCATAGACAAATCAAGCACCGTGCTCACGATTCTGCTTGCCCTCATATTCCTACATGAGGGGATCACCTGGGTTAAGGGTATCTCAATAGTTATGATAGGTGTGGGCACCATGCTTATGATCACCAAAAAGAAAACTGCAGATGATCAGGAGCTGTCAGGGAAAGATGTCGAACATATGTCAACAGACGGTGGCAGTGTGGCACAGAAACAGCGGGAAATGGGACTTTTGCATGGCAGCTGGCTGCTGTACGCGGTGCTCTCAGCTGTCTTTGCCAGTTTGACAGCGATACTCGGCAAGGTAGGAATATCGGATATCAACTCAAATCTAGGCACGGCGATCAGGACAACGGTGGTTCTTGTCATGGCTTGGCTTATGGTGTTTGTGTCAGGAAAACAGCATGAGATAAAGGGCATAGAGAAGAAGGAGCTGCTGTTTATTGCGCTCTCCGGAATAGCCACGGGAGCATCCTGGCTGTGTTATTACAGGGCACTTCAGGACGGACCGGCAAGCGTGGTAGTACCGATAGACAAGCTGAGCATGCTCATCACCATTGCATTTTCAGAAATCGTGTTCCACGAAAAGCTGACCAAGAAAGCGGCTGTTGGCGTGGTATGCATCACTGCTGGAACTCTCTTAATTGCCATGAATTTCTGAATATTTTACGGTCTATTTAGAAAGTATTTATAGTTTCTTCCTGTGGATTTTATATCTATCGTTTACACTATATACAACGAAAAAGATATAGAGGATACATTTGTACATGAGAAGCTTATCAAGCTGTGCTTGATGGCAGAACAGGCAGGAGGCGTTAAATATGAGAACAGCAGACCACATGAATCTGAGCAGATATATTATGGATCACATGGATGCCGGCGCATCTAAGCTGCAGAAGGCGGCGTTCATATTTGGCAGCATAGAGCCGGATATCAATATGCTGACTTATTTCAGGGGCAGCATCCGTGGCGAGGAGAAACTTAGAGGACACAATTACGAAAATGTCATGAAGTATATGGAAAAACTCACAAAGAAACTTGAGAAAGGCGGAATGGGAACTGTCAGACAGAGCTTTCTTCTCGGAAAGCTTGTTCACTATGTGGCGGATTCATTCACATATCCGCACAACAGTATATTTCCTGGAAATCTTAGAGAACACTGCCAGTACGAGACAGAGCTGCATGACTATGTGAATCAGATGATATCATCCGATAATGTAAATTTAGATAGTATTGATGATGGAATAGATATAGTTGAATATCTTGAGGAAATTCATTACAGATATGTCAGTGAGGCTCTGGGATGCGAGAATGATTACAGACATATCACACATGCAATATCCGTGGTTACAGAGCGGTTCTGGCAGACAGAGAGTGTGTCAGTGCCATCCATGCGTGATGTTGCAATTGCATGTAAGGAACATATACCGGTTACGGCAAATGTAAGTATGGCAGCAGCTGGAAATGCTGGAATGGAGCCCACAGGGGTGGCGTAGAAATAGCAGCCGTAAAAAATCTGATATGTCTAAATTGAGTGCGCAATAAAGATTTAGTTAAGAAACTTTGCAAAAACAACAAAATAGCTTGTGAAAAACAATTTAAAATTACCTCTTGCATTATTTTCTGAAGTCTGCTATTATAAATCACGACAAAGGCGTCAAATGAATCGAAAAGATTCGTTTGGCGCCTTTTTTGTTTCGACAATGGGGACGGAGGGGACAGGTACCTCCGTCCCCATGGGAGAATGAGATATCGCGTTCCCCAGATGAGTATAATTAAGGAGGAAGAAACTATGAATACGGGAGATACTGGTTTTATTATGATCTGTGCGGCTCTGGTGTTCTTCATGACACCCGGACTTGCATTCTTCTACGGAGGCCTCGTCAGGAGGAAAAATGTTGTAAATACTATCATGGCATGTACGGCCATCATGGGACTTTCAGTTGTCATGTGGGTGTTGTTCGGTTACTCGCTCTCATTTGGCACTAATCACGGAGGTGTTATAGGAGATCTCAAGTGGTTTGCACTTAACGGGATAAAGATGGATGAGGCTGGTCCTTATGCGGACAATATACCTCACCTTGTATACGTTGCATTTCAGATGATGTTCGCCATGATCACACCGGCGCTTATCACCGGTTCACTGGTCGGACGTGTGAAGTTTAAGGCGTTGTTCTTCTTCATCATGCTCTGGTCGATCATCGTTTATTATCCGATGGCTCACATGGTATGGGGCCAGGGTGGTTTCCTCGGAGAGATCGGTTCAGTTGATTTCGCGGGAGGAAATGTAGTACATATAAGCTCAGGAGTTAGCGCCCTTGTATTCTCTATCATCCTTGGAAGAAGAAAGGGATATGAGAACACAGCATACAGAGTTCACAACATTCCATTTGTAGCACTCGGTGCATTCATCCTTTGGTTTGGATGGTTCGGTTTCAATGCCGGAAGTGCCCTCGGCGCAAATGGTCTTGCAGCACATGCATTCATGACAACGGCGATTGCCAGTGCCAGCGCAATGCTTTCATGGATGATAATAGATGTGATAAAGGATGGAAAGCCTACCCTGGTCGGTGCATCAACAGGTCTTGTAGTTGGTCTTGTGGCTATAACACCTGGTGCAGGATTCGTACCGATCTGGTCATCATTCATCATCGGTGCGCTTGTCAGCCCAATCTGCTGCTTTACAATATCATTCCTTAAGGGTAAGCTGAAGATAGACGATGCACTTGATGCATTTGGATGTCATGGTATCGGCGGTATCTGGGGAGGTATCGCAACAGGTTTATTTGCAAAGAGCTCGATCAACAGTGTAGCTCGTTGGGATGGTCTGGTATTCGGAGATGTACATTTGTTCCTGATGCAGCTTGTTGGCATTGTGGTTACGATCGTAGTTGCCGTAGTCGGAACACTTATCTGTCTTGGAATTGTGAGACTTTTCACACCGCTCCGTGTAACAGACAGAGAAGAAAAGGTAGGTCTGGATATCTCAGAGCACGGCGAGAGTGCATATCCAACATTCAATGGACTTGATTCGTAGGACAGCAATGATATAGGAAGGAGAGATCTGATATGATGATAAAGGTTGAGGCTATCGTGCGCGAGGAGGTCTTTGAGGACGTCAAGGAAGCGTTGAATGCCATAGATGTAAATGGAATTACAGTATCTCAGGTTATGGGATGCGGAGCACAGAGAGGATATAAGAAGCTTGTCCGTGGTACGGAGGTAGATGTGGTGATGCAGCCGAAGATCAAGTTTGAGATAGTTGTGTCATCTGAGGAATGGGAGAAGAAGACCATCGAGGCTATCCAGAAGGCGGCATATACAGGCGAGGTTGGAGACGGCAAGATATTCAGCTACGAGATCCGCACTGCAACTAAGATCCGTACAAAGGAGAGCGGCTATGATGCTCTGAATTAAAAGTTTATAATTCCTTTACCAAATACTAGCCGGGAATCCTTTGACAATCAAAGGGTTCCCGTGTTATTATGTCGGAAATATCAGGGAGTAGTTCGCATCGGTTATAAGATGTTGTGCGATCTCGTCATCACGTTTTCTGGCTGGGACATACCTGTGCAGGGAACCGGGACGCACGCTTTCGGAGTATATATAGTAGTGTATATAGAACTTGAAAGGAACGAGACTTTTATTGTGTGTTTATCATGCAATGAAGGTCTCGTTCCTTTGTTGTATGTAAGAAAAAGAGATAGCTGAATACACAACAGACTTTTCTTTGCGTGATAAGCATATAAGATCAGATGATATTATGTTTGATGCATAGATAATATTGCTGATCTGGGAAATAGAAAAATGGACCCCGGGCATGTGCCTGGTATCCGAAAATAAGAAGAAAAGGAGTCTGGTGTGTATGACAGAGAAAAATTTTTGGAACTGTTCCGGTGATGAATTACTAAAAGAATTCAAGACAGACAGCCGCGGACTGTCGACGGAGCGGGCAGAGGAGATCCGCAATGAGAAGGGAGAAAATGTTCTCCAGGAAGGCAAGAGAAAGAGCACATTACAGGTGTTCCTCAGCCAGTTTTGTGACCTGCTGGTGATCATATTGATCATAGCAGCAGTCATTTCTATGTTTTCTGACAATATCGAGAGTACCATAGTAATCTTGGCGGTACTCGTTATGAACGCTGTGCTGGGAACAGTGCAGCATGTGAAAGCTGAGCGTTCGCTTGACAGTCTGAAACAGCTTTCATCCCCAAATGCAAAGGTTATGAGAGATGGTGTGAAGCAGGAGCTTCCGTCCCGAGAGATAGTTCCGGGTGATATCGTACTGCTTGAGGCGGGCGATATGATAGTTGCCGATGGAAGGATACTCAGGAACTTCTCACTCCAGGTAAATGAGAGCTCACTTACCGGAGAATCTACAAATGTGGAAAAGAATGATGCAATAATAGAAGGTTCCGTGCCACTTGCAGACAGGACAAATATGGTGTATTCAGGAAGTCTTGTTACATACGGACGAGCAGAGGTGCTTGTGACTGGAACAGGAATGGATACGGAGCTAGGTAAGATAGCAGGATTGATGAACGCTGCAAAGGAGAGAAAGACTCCGCTTCAGGAAAGCCTTGACAAGTTCAGTGCAAGACTTGCCGCATTTATCATGATTGTGTGTGCGCTGGTATTTGTCCTTTGTATATACAGGAAGATGGCGGTGCTTGATTCCATGATGTTCGCAGTCGCCCTTGCAGTTGCAGCTATACCTGAGGCTCTAGGTTCGATAGTTACCATCGTGCAGGCATTTGGCACCCAGAAGATGGCGAAGGAGAATGCGATCATCAAGAACCTCAAGGCGGTTGAAAGCCTTGGATGCGTGTCAGTCATCTGCTCAGACAAGACCGGAACACTTACACAGAACAAGATGACCGTGCAGGAGATATATCTGGATGGAAAACTTTACAAGCCGGAGGAGCTTGATTCCCATAACCAGCTCCACAGATATCTGCTATATGATGCGGTTCTCACCAATGATTCCAGCATAGTGGATGGAAAAGGAATAGGAGATCCGACGGAATATGCATTGCTTGAGATGTTCCGCCAGGTCCACATGATGCCAGGCATGGAGACGGAGGGTACAGGTATCTCTGTTCCTGCGGAGACTGTAAAATGGAGTCTGAAGGAGGATGTACTCAGGGACTGCATGGACAGAATGGAGGAGGTTCCGTTCGACTCGGACAGAAAGCTTATGAGTACAAAGTATCTGCTTCATGGGGTGCCGACCATACTCACCAAGGGTGCTGTGGATGTGCTGCTTGACAGATGCGTGAGCGTGAGATACAGCGATGGCGTAAAGCCTATGACAGATGAAGAAAAAGCGAAGATCAAGGCTCAGAACAAGGCATTCTCAGAAAATGGCCTCCGTGTACTGTCATTTGCATATAAGGAAAGTGATGAGGTACTGGGAGTTGATACTGAGTATGGATTTACATTCCTTGGACTTGTGTCCATGGTGGATCCGCCACGCCCGGAGTCTATGGCAGCAGTTGCCGATGCAAGGCGTGCGGGCATAAAGCCGGTCATGATAACAGGAGACCACAAGATCACAGCGGTTGCCATAGCGAAGCAGATCGGAATATACGAGGATGGAGACATGGCGCTCACGGGAGAGGAGCTTGACGCTCTGTCTGATGAGGAGCTTGCGCGTGACATAACAAAGATATCTGTATATGCCAGGGTGTCACCGGAGAATAAGATAAGGATAGTTGATGCATGGCAGAAGAACGGCAATATAGTAGCCATGACAGGCGATGGCGTCAATGATGCCCCTGCACTCAAGAAGGCAGACATAGGTGTTGCCATGGGAATAACCGGCACGGAGGTGTCCAAGGACGCGGCGGCCATGATCCTCTCAGATGACAACTTTGCAACCATCATCAAGGCTGTGTCAAATGGACGAAATGTATACAGGAACATAAAGAATGCGATACTGTTCCTGCTGTCAGGAAACACAGCTGGAATACTGGCGGTGCTTTACACCTCGATAGCCGCCCTGCCTGTTCCGTTTGCACCGGTACATCTGTTGTTCATCAACCTGCTCACAGATTCTCTTCCTGCGCTCGCGATAGGAATGGAGCCGGCTGACCCATCGCTGCTATCAGAAAAACCGAGGGATCCTAAGAAGGGAATCCTGACATCTGACTTTATGGCAAAGATGCTCTCGGAGGGCCTTCTCATCGCTGTAGCGACCATGACAGCATTCCATCTTGGACTGCCGGTGAGTCCGGCAAAAGCCACTACCATGGCATTTGCAACACTGACACTCGCCAGACTGTTCCACGGTTTTAACTGCAGAAGTGAGGAGTCGATGTTTAAGCTTGGATTTAGATCAAATAAATACAGCGTATATGCATTTTTAGCCGGAGTGGCATTTCTGGCTGCGGTCCTGTTCATACCGGGACTTCACAGTCTGTTCAGCGTGGTAAGTCTTGGAGCGGCTGATGTGCTGAAGATAGCGGGACTTGCATTTGCACCGACTGCGATAATACAGATCATTAAGGCCATACAGGACAAGAGGAGATAGATTGTATGTGGAGAATATCGTGAACACAGTGATCATGAAAAATTCGTAGGATGAGATTCCTGCAAAAATAATAGTCAATAGAAATATTTACGAAATATTCTCAGATTGAATTAAAAAAATTGTTATATTTATCAAAATTTAGAAAATGCAGAATATTCTATTGAATAAAATAAAAGTGAGAATATAATAATCAAAGGGTTAAAGGGTGGTTTGAATATACAGAGTAACTATATCTGTGTATCGAACCTCCTTTTTTATGAAAAAGGCCCGATATGTGGAGGTTGTATACAGGCGCATGTATACCAAGGTTGTGAATCGTTGCTCCATATGTGCATGATAAATATATAGAAGGAAGACATAAAAGATGAAATATTTGAAGCAGTTTCTTATAATCCTTGCCATCTCATTTATCGGAGAGATACTTAAGTATATAGTTCCACTACCGATTCCGGCGAGTATATATGGTATGGTGATCATGTTCATCTGCCTGCAGACGAAGATTCTCAAGCTGGATGATGTGAAGAGTGTGGGCAAGTTTCTCATAGAGATCATGCCGGTTATGTTCATACCAGCCGGTGTGGGCCTTATGTCGTCGTGGGGAACGCTTAAGCCTGTGCTTGTGCCAGTCAGCGTCATAACGGTGGTCGTTATCATAACGGTCATGCTTGCTTCAGGCTGGGTATCACAGCTTATAATAAGGAGAGACAGGAAGAAGGAGACTGAAAATGAGTGATCTGTTTGAATCGTCCATATTTGCAGGGGTGACTATAAGCCTTCTGGCATATATGTTTGGAAGTGTACTTAAAAAGAAACTTAAGATAGCTATACTTAACCCACTGCTGGTGTCCATCATAGTGACTATAGTGGTGCTGGTTGTGGCTGATGTGGATTACGATGTGTACAATGAAGGCGCAAAGTATCTGAGCTGGTTCCTCACACCGGCTACAGTGTGTCTTGCGATCCCACTCTATGAGCAGTGGGAGCTTTTAAAGCACAATTATAAGGCTGTGCTCGGCGGTATAGTTGCCGGAGTAATAACGAGTCTGACTACAGTCCTTGTGTTGTGCAAGGTCATGGGGCTTTCCCATAAAGATTATGTGACACTTCTTCCGAAGTCCATAACCACAGCTATCGGAATGGGTGTTTCGGAGGAGCTTGGCGGATATGTGACCATCACGGTTGCAGTCATAGTTGTGACTGGAGTGATCGGCAATATAATCGGAGAGATCGTGTTCAAGATATTCCGTATCAAAGAACCTATATCAAAGGGACTTGCCCTGGGATCATCAGCCCATGCCATCGGAACTGCCAAGGCTATGGAGATCGGCGAGGTTGAAGGAGCCATGAGTAGTCTGTCGATTGCAGTTACAGGAATACTCACGGTCATACTCGCGTCGGTGTATGCACATTTTATGTAATAGATATAATTGGAGAGAGTTATACTTTTCGCATCTCTCTGAGCTTATATGCAGCCATGAGCTGGAATCTGACCTCCGCATCGGAGAGATCATAGTCCAGCTCTTCTTTTATTATCCGGAGCCTGTAATTTATTGTATTCCTGTGGCAGAACATTTTCTCAGAGATGTGCTGAACACTGCTGCTGCACTTAAGATATTCGTACAGAGTGTCCGTCAGAGCTGAGTGATGGGTTTTGTCGTACTCTATGACCCCACCGAGCTGCTCTGCGATAAATGAGTGTATGAGCTGGGCATCATTAACTTCCAGAAGAATACGCAGGAATCCAAGACTGTTGTAATCACAGTATATGTTGTCTGCAGCAAATTCCCTTGCGGAAATTGCACGGCGGTAACTCAAGGAGAGTTCTGTAAGGGACAAAACCGTGCTTCCGGAACCCATATGTATGCTGCGGTCCGGGAATCTTGCCACCAGAGCCTCTGCGATGTCATTGCATTTGTCTGCGATGGATCCGGAGGAAGGGCACCTCAGGATGACTATCGGACTGCCATCATATACAAATGCATGAAAGACAAGATCTGTATTGTTGCAGACCTTCTGCAGAACATACATGAACTCGTCCGTTGCTTCTGCATCGATGGACAGAACGTTGTAGCAGCCATTGTTGAATCCGGAGCCTCTTAGTGTGTCAGCCTGCTCGTCGGTCAGGGAATTCCCCATGAGGATATTCTGGAATGCTGCGGTCATGTTGCCATCATCCCTGGAGTCTTCAAATATCCTGTTGTAGTAGTCGTGGGTTATATCAAATATCCTTGTATCCCATGGCATGGTAAAAAGAGGAAATGAATAGCGGTGGCACAGTCTGACGATTTCATCGGTCATGTCCTCCTCAAATATATATCTGCCGGTATTCAGAATAAGTCCGCAGGTTCCCCTCCGTTCAAGAATGTGGATGTGGATATATCCTCTGATATGTATACCCAGCTTACGATGTTCTCTATTCCCTTTCCACCGGATATCAGGTTAAGGTTGTATTTTCGCTTGGGTCAGCGATACGGTACTTCCGCTTGTACTTATTCCTACAACCTGTGGAACAGGTTCAGAGGGAAATGGATTTGCAGTTCTCACCAATCCGGAAAATGGCGACAAGAAGTCGCTCAGATGCAATGCCATCGTGGCAAAGGTATCCATCGTGGATCCGGACTGCATGAAGACTATGCCAAAGCACGTGTTAGCAGCGGTTGGATTCGATGCACTGTGCCACTGCATGGAGGCATACACATCAAAGATCTCGCAGCCATTTACAGATGCGCTTGCACTGTATGCGATTGATCTTATCGCCCACAATCTTGTGGATGTATATAAGGGTAGAGGAACCCAGGAGAGCTGGGAGAAGATAACACTGGCCAGCACCATAGGTGGTATGGTCATCAACACAGCCGGAGTTACACTGGCTCACGGAATGGAGCATCCGGCCAGCGGACTTAAGGATATAGTTCACGGCAAGGGACTTGCAGCTCTGACACCTGTTATCATCGAGGCATCCTACAAGGGAGATCACTTCAAGTTTGCGAAGATCGCCAGAATATTTGGTGGTATCACGGCGGATGATCTGGCACCGAAGATCCGAACTCTTCTGAAGAATCTTGATCTGGATGTCAAGCTTTCAGACCTCGGAATCGAGGAGAAGGATATTCCTTGGATGGCTGAGAACTGCATGAAGGTATCAGCAGCCAGCATAGCAAATAACCCTGTGGTATTTACACAGGAGGAGATCACTGAGATATACAAGAAGGCGATGTAGAATTAAAGTTTCATATTAAAAAAGAGATCTGCTATTCAGCTTTAATCAGATGAAAGACAGATCTCTTTTTTATGCAGAATAGGTTAGTGTAAATGATAATATTTTGTATACATTTGCCAAAATAAGTTGTATAATCTGTATATGGTTAAACGTTACGTTATCTATTAAGAGAGGAGAGACAGATATGAGAAAAACATCTACAAGAATGCTGGCACTTGCGTTGTCAGCAGTTATGGCAATTGGCAGTTTCACCGGATTTGGCGGTGAGGTAAAGGCGTATGCGGCAGAGGATGCCCAGGCGGTGGTTGCTGCAGACGTGGCAACACCGGGGGACGCATCACCGACAGATCCTCAGATAGACGCCAGCAATTTTAGCGTCAGTCTGAGTGCATCGTCTTACGTGTATGATGGCACAGCAAAGAAGCCGACAGTGAAGATCACCGGAACTGTCAAAGGCAAGCGTGTTACTTTGAAGAATGGAATAGATTATGCATGCACGTATGTGAACAACACTTATCCGGGAACGGCAACAGTGAAGATTACGTACAAGGACAAGTACAAGGGAACAAATAAGGCGAACTTCAAGATCTCAAAAGCCAAGATCAGCAAGATAGTGTCGACACAGACTGCTAACAGTATCACTCTCAAGTGGAGCGAGGTTAAGGGCACAAAGAAGTATGAAGTGTATATGTATAAGAATGGTAAGTGGAATGTAGTATGTAACAGTACCACGAGAAAGGCAACAGTTGGAAAGTTAAGTGCAAATACAAAATATAAATTTTATGTTAAGGCATATGGCACAAATGCAGGTAAGACAGTTTTAACTGCGCAGTCTTCAGCATATTTTGAATATACGAGACCTGCTAAAGTTACAGGTATATCTTTAGGAGATACGCAAAAAAATAACAAAAATATAATTGTATCAAATTATGAAAGCGCGGTTAGGCTGAACTGGAAGTATGATGAGGGAGTTACTGGATATAAAATATATGTCTATAATGCAACAACACGTAAGTGGACAAAATTCAAAAATGCAAGACAGTATATCCCATCAAATTCAAAGAAGAGCAAGGGTAGAATATTTTATTATTTAAGCGGATTGACACCAGCGACTGTCTATACATTTAAAATTGTGGCTTATACTGAGAATTTTGACTATCAGACATCAAAAACAAAAATATATGTTGGGGAAGCATCTGATATTATAAAAACGGCTACAATACCTAAGGTTAAATACGGCTTTGATGAGTGCTATGAGCTTAAGCAAAAAGGCACAAGCTATGACGTTTATTCAAGATACTATAATATAGAATTTGGTAAGGTTCCTAAGAACTCAGGTTATTATATAAGATTATATAGAAATAGAAAATATAGTAGTGGAAAGTCCAAATTATACAAAACAATAAAGGTTACAAAAAATAAATATAAGCTGCAATTGCCTAATGACAGTCAGAATTATTATTACTATTTTGATGTGGCTTCATTTAGTAAATGTAATGGTAAGACTTTTGTTGGAGTAACCATGAGGACAAAAATACAGACAAAGATTGGTAAGCTTGCAGGAAAGGTTGACACGTACACCTATAGTATATTAAGAAATAAAAAAGGAAAGATCGTAGGGAGTTCAATACAAGGTGAAGTTAGAAAAGGGAAAAAAGCAAAGTACATTTCCAAGCAGTACAATGCAAATATGAAGTATCTAGGCAAGTCGGTTACCATAAATGATAAATATAATACATGTTATTTTTATAACTCAAAGGATAAGCTGATCAACTATAAGAGATATATACTGGCCAGTGATGGGAAGATAATCGGTACTGTTTTATATAGTCCGAGAGGAAAAGTTATTCGTAAGGATTTATGGCCAGCTTACTAAACATAATCGTATTATGACATAGTATATTTTTATAAAATTATAGGAACTGGAATCTGTCCCTGATATGTGAAAAGGGGGGAGGTTCCAGTTTTTTATATGCTTGTAAATTTTAGAAAATGTGCTATTTTATAGAGAAGATTATTATATATGCGTCTTGATCAAATGGATAAACAACATCAGTTGTATATTTGTAACTGGAAGAGGATGCATTTATTAAAAAACAGACAGGGAAAAGGATGAAAGACATGCAGAGAAAGAACCGTGAACTCAGACAGACGTCGGAGACATTCCTTTTAAGTGCTATACTTGCGCTTTCCGGCGGATTTCAGGATGCGTATACATACAATGCCAGAGATGAAGTATTCTCAAATGCCCAGACCGGAAATGTGGTTCTTATGAGCCAGCATCTTATGATGGGAGATCTGAGGATCGCAATGAGATATCTTTTCCCTATAATAGCATTTGCACTGGGAGTTCTGGTGGCGGAGCGGATAAGCCACAGATACAAGAATGCATCCAGGATACATTGGAGACAGATAGTTGTTCTGGTGGAGATCGTGATATTGTTTGCGGTTGGGTTCATACCGGAGAGATTCAATCTGCTTGCCACTATGCTTGTGTCATTTGCCTGCTCCATGCAGGTTCAGACCTTCAGAAAGGTAAATGGCTACGGATATGCCAGCACGATGTGCATAGGAAATCTCCGAAGCGGAACGGAAAGTTTATCGGTATATCTCAGAGATAAAGAGCCGGGGGCGCTCAGAAAGGCTATGCACTACTATGGAATAATTATCATATTCGCAATCGGTGCCGGGGCAGGTGGCGTGTGTACACTCCACCTTGGACTCAGGTCGATATGGATATCAAGTGTACTGCTTATTGTGGCGCATCTTATGATGTATAAGGAGAAGAGGTAACACGACGCTTTTATATAAAGAGTAGATTGGCGTTCAAAAGACCACAAAATTATCTATAAAAATCCAAAAATCGGCAGAAAGATACATTTTTCAAATGTCTTGTATCTTTCTGCCGATTTTATGTAAAAAGATGAAAATTTTATGCGCTTAATATTTGAGAACCCACTAGCTTGCTACATTCTTCCCTCATACACAGCTTCGTTTGTGAGCTCGATTCCAAGCTTCTTGAATGTGTTCATATCAACCGCTGACAGTATGGCAGATGTGTGAAGCTGGCATCCTGAAAGCTTTGGCAGCTGCTGCAGTGCAAGCTTTGCATTCGGATCTGATACTGCACACATGGACAGGGCTATGAGAACCTCGTCGGTATGGAGTCTTGGATTCCTGCTGCCAAGGTACTGGGTCTTGAGCTTCTGTATAGGCTCGATAAATGTCCTTGAGATCAGGTGTGTCTTCTTGTCTATGCCGCCAAGGATCTTGATGGCATTCAGGAGGACAGCTGATGAAGGTCCGAGAAGGTCCGAGGTAGAACCTGTAACTATGGTTCCGTCTGGCAGTTCAAGCGCTGCAGCGGCAGAACCGGTCTCCTCAGCAAGTTTGTTGGCTACAGGGACAACAGCGCGGTCATCCACAGTTATTTTTGCCTGCTTCATGATGAGTTCCTGCTTGTAGACCTCATCCTTTGTTGCCTCGTCTCTGACAAATCTGTTCAGTGACTGATAATATCTTCTGATGATCTCCTGCTTTGAAGCCTCTTGACATGCCTCGTCGTCAACGATGCAGTTTCCCGCCATGTTGACGCCCATATCTGTAGGGGACTTGTATGGGCAGTGTCCGTAGATTCCCTCGAACATAGCCGCAAGAACAGGATAGATCTCTATATCACGGTTGTAGTTGACGGTAGTCTCGCCGTATGCCTCCAGATGGAACGGATCGATCATGTTCACGTCGTTGAGGTCGGCTGTTGCTGCCTCGTAAGCAAGGTTGACAGGGTGCTTGAGAGGTATATTCCAGATTGGGAATGTCTCAAATTTCGCATAGCCCGCCTTCACACCACGTTTGTTTTCGTGGTAGAGCTGGGAGAGACATGTAGCCATCTTGCCACTTCCAGGTCCCGGTGCTGTAACGATGACGAGAGGTCTTGTGGTCTCAACATAATCGTTCTTTCCGTAGCCTTCGTCACTGACTATCTTCTCTATGTTGTTTGGGTATCCATCGATTGAATAGTGGTGGTAAACCTTGATTCCTATTGCTTCAAGCTTCTTCTGGAATACATCTGCGGAAGACTGGCCGGCGTATCTTGTGATGACTACGCTGCTGACGTATAATCCCTTTTCTTTGTATACGCCGATCAGTCTGATAACATCCTGATCGTAAGTGATGCCGAGGTCGTGTCTGATCTTGTTGCGCTCTATGTCGGCAGCATTGATGGAAATGATCATCTCAGCCTGATCTGCAAGCTGAAGAAGCATCTGCAGCTTACTGTCCGGTGCGAATCCCGGAAGGACCCTGGATGCGTGGTAGTCATCGAACAGCTTTCCACCAAATTCCAGATACAGCTTGTCCCCGAACTGTCCGATTCTCTCTCTGATATGCTCAGACTGCATGGACAGATATTTGTCATTGTCAAAGCCAATTTTTCTCATTTTGTTAATCTCCTTAAACTATAATTGAGCGGGCACATGAATTGCCTGCGTATCTCTTTATGAAAAATTGCTCTGCCCCAAAAACTAAGTGATAGAATGAACTTGCTCTGGCTGGGACGGAAACATTTTTACAAAATAATGTAATAAGAAATAATACTTAAAATTATAAAGCATTCTATAAGAGAATACCACACAGATGGGAGAAAAAACAGAGGGAAGTTAGGCAAAATTGCAAATGTAATAATGTAGTAAAATTTTTCTGTATTGTTATGTTTTGTATTGAAAATAATGGGCAGATTGGGTAGAGTAAGGATGTAAGGGTAACACTTACAAAAGGTAGAACGTAGAAGGATCGTTGCCTGAAAGAACGCGACGTTTTTAGAAAAACAAGCCGGCCTTGATCAATCGTATTGACCGTATTGGAATTGAAGAAGAACAGATAAAATTGCAGTGATAGGAGGTACAAATATGAGTGCAGATTACATCACAATGACCATACCAAAACAGAAGAGGATAGCTCTTATCGCCCATGATGCGAAGAAGGAAGAACTCATCAAGTGGTGCGAGGATAATAGGGACATATTGAGCCAGCATGAGCTGTGCGGAACGGGAACAACGGCCCGCATGATAACAGATAGAACCAATCTTCAGGTGAAGGGTTACAACAGCGGTCCGCTTGGAGGAGACCAGCAGATCGGCGCGAAGATTGTCGAGGGAAGGATAGATTTCGTAGTTTTCTTCTCGGATCCGCTCACAGCAGCACCACACGACCCGGATGTGAAGGCCCTGCTCCGAATCGCCCAGGTGTACGACATACCGATGGCGAACAACAAAGCCACAGCGGACTTTATGATCCAGTCGAAGCTGATGGATGAGACGTATGATCATCAGGTTATAAATTTCCAGAAGAATATCGACAACAGGGCGAATACGCTGGGAAAATAATTGTATAGTGATAATGAAGTCTAAGGATCCACAGGATATCTGGCAAATGTCAGCCGACCTGTGGATTTTTTCTATTTTAGGCCGAGATAGTGGAGGGGCCTGGTTCCATTGGCGGCCTTATCTGTTAAAATGCACAAAATGTATTGTATATTTTTACATTAATTCATTGTAAGCAATATGTCCAGAGCAAAAGTTATAAAGATGGCAGGCAGCAAGGGCGTTGCGAAGAATATCACAGGTCTCACAAAGGGCAAGAGATACTATGTGAGCGTTAGAAGCTACAAGACTGTAGGTAAGAAAACTTACTATTCCGCATGGAGTACTCCAAAGAGTGTTGCGGTCAGCAAATAGTGAAACAGTTAAATATCATAGTTTAGCGGAATATCTCTCCGGATCATAGAATAAAAACTGTGATCCGGGGAATTTTTATGCGATAAAGAATACCTTTCAAGACCGTATCCGCAAGAGGTATTTGTGGTTGCTATACCGGATGATTTGCATTACACCCGGTTTGTATATATAATGGGTGGAGGAACAGGGAGGTAAGTATATTGAGAGCAGCCAAATGGTTAATGCGGGCGATAATAGCGCTTGCTGTATGTGCGATCCTTGGAATAACTGTCACATCGGCGGTTCTGGGCTACAAGGCGGGCAGAGAGATAAAAGAAGAGAAGAAGGCTGGTGCCAAGAGTTCATATGAGGAAAAGACTGTGAACATCAAAGATCTGTTTGACAATGTTAGTATACAGGCAGCGAAGGATATGGCTGTGGATCTTCAGTCCTCAGCGGATGGCAAGTGCCATGTGCATTATTATGATTCAGATGAGGTGATCCATTCGATCTATGTGGAGGATAATACGCTTGTGATTACATGTGAGGATGACAGAACCTTTGGCTCAGATATTGGATTTGGTGAGGATCCCTATGTAACTATTGAGATCCCTGCAAGACAGTACGATAAAATAGAACTGGTGTCAGAGTCAGGACAGATATCAGCGAGTCAGTCGATAAGGTGCAATACGCTTGATGTCACGGAAAAGAGCGGCAGCATGTATCTTGTAAATATCACTGCGGACACTGTTCAGCTTGCGAGCGAATCGGGCGATGTGAGCTTGGCTACGATCAATGTGAGAAATCTGTATTATGAAGGGAAGAGCGGTAATTTGTCGGTTGTCAACGTTGTGGCAGACAACATCAGGTTCAGCGTTGGTGATGGAAAGTTTGAAGGCTACAATCTGCTTGCAAACAGCACATCGGCCTACAAATCAAAGAAAGGTGACATACTTGTGGAGGGCTGTGACAGCCCGACATTTGTGTTTGATTCAGTCAAGGGTGATATACATGCAACGTTTTTATCACCAAAGCAGATAACTATAGACAGTCGGAGTGGAGATATAGACATTCCGGAAATTGTGGAGAAATATAATGGATGCTGTGTGGTGACAACTGATTCCGGAGATGTTACGATAAAATATGTAGAGGGATAGAAATGCAATTGGAATTTGTAAATGCAAATAAATACAGGAAACAGGTCAGACAACTGTTTGTGACGGCGTTTCCGAGGGAGGAGAGACCTCCTATGTGGATGATGACTAGAAGGTGCCATCAGGGTAAGGCAGAATTTTCTGCGGTGCTGGATGGTGACAGATTTGTCGGACTGACCTATGTGATAGGAAATGACAGCGTGAAGACACTGATGTTTCTTGCGATAGCCGAGGATGCCAGGGATGGCGGATATGGCTCAGAGATATTAAGGTGTGTGCATGAAAAGTATGGAGATACGAAGATATTTCTAAATATAGAGCCGCTGGATAAAGATGCTCCAAACTATGAACAAAGATGCCGAAGAAAGGCATTTTACAATAGAAATGGTCTGGATCTGCTTGATTATCAGGTCAGAGAGGCGGGGGTGACATATGAGATGCTCACCTATGGAGAGTATGTGACAAAACAGGAATATGAGGAGGTCATGATAGTAATGTATGGATCTCTTCTATATAAAATAATAAAACGTATATAGAGACTTAGAATAGAAAAGAGGCAGAGATCATGAAGGTAAAGATCATACAGAAAAAGGATGAGTATTCAATGGAGTATAATGTAGGGGATATTCTTGAGGTGGACAGCACATGGTATGGCGGCGTGACTGTGCTCGGGAAGACCGGAGTCCCAGTGTCCATAGACAAGGACGAGTATGTCAATGTGACGGGCGACGGAGAGGCTGTAGTATCGGATGCTGAGAGTATGACGGTGACATCAGGTGAGACTGAATTCCAGGGTGGTCTCAGACCGAAGGGACAGGGCGTAGCTACAGAACAGTTTGGACATCTGGCGGAGATAGACCAGGAGGTGCGTGGTGCCGTGAGAGATCTTCTTGAGGTTGCTAATCTTGAACCAGGGGATGCACTTGTCATAGGATGTTCCTCCAGCGAGGTTGCAAATATGAGAATAGGCTCATTTTCCAGTGAGGATATAGGCAAATGCATAGCCAGTGCAATATTAGATGAACTTTCGGGAACAGGAATATATATGGCAGCCCAGTGCTGTGAGCATTTGAATAGAGCTATTATAGTGGAGAAGGCGTACGCAAAGGAGAACAGGATACCTATAGTTAACGTTGTTCCGCAGCTTAAGGCTGGAGGTTCATTTGCCACTGCGGCTTATGCGGAGATGAAGGAGCCTGTTGCAATAGAATATATTCAGGCACAGGCGGGAATAGATATAGGAGATACTTTGATAGGAATGCACCTTGCACCGGTTGCTGTGCCGGTGAGATCAGAGCACAGCATGGTCGGCGGAGCCCATGTGGTCATGGCGAGAACCAGAGCCAAATATATAGGCGGGATCAGAGCCGGCTACAGAGAGGGAATATAAAATAGAAAGTATAGATAGGAAAAAAGATAAGAAAAAGATAAGAAATAGATAGAAAATTTATGGATTATTATTTGCTAGGAGGAACAGGATGTACGACAATATAATATTCGATTTATATGGAACTCTCATAGATATACACACTGACGAGGAAGATATAGCAGTGTGGAAGCATATGTGTGAATTCTATGCGGAGCACGGCGTGAAATACAATCCTGCGGGACTCAGGTCAAAGTATAAGAGACAAGTGAGACGCGCTGAACAGGCGATGGCAAAGAAGAAATTCAAATTCCCGGAGATACAGATACTGGATGTGTTCGAACAGCTCACGCGAAAGAAAGATCAGGATGCAGATGACTGCGCTGAACTCACGGTGAAGGCTGCACAGGAGTTTAGAAAGACATCCACTGAATATATAAAGTTGTATGATGGTGTGAAAGAGATGCTTGGCAGACTGAAGAATTCTGGAAAGAAACTTTATGTGCTTTCAAATGCACAGAGGGTATACACACTGCCGGAGATACAGAAACTTGGAATAGAGGAATATTTCACAGACATATCATTGTCATCGGATTTTGGTGCCATGAAACCGGATGCGGTATTTTATCAGCAGATGTTGGACAGAAATCACATCAATCCAAACCGTTCTATAATGGTTGGTAATGATGCGGTGTGTGATATCATGGCGGCAAGGCAGGCGAGACTTCATACATGTTATATCCACTCAAAACTGTCACCTGTGGATGATGACCAGAGATATATAAAGTCGGACATAATGCTGGATGAGCCGGATATGGCAAAGCTGTGTGAGTACCTGCTCGGAGAAGAATAAGTCCGTTAAAAAACAGCGGCAGCCCATACATACTGTAAACATGTATATGGGCTGCCGCTGCTTGGCGTTATATATTGAGTTGCACCGGTATCACTTGACATTTAGCTGAACAGTTCACCGTGCTTTTCGTAATCGGTTATCCTTGATATGGTATTGTCGTCATTTACAAATACGACCTTAGGTGTATGCTCATTTGCCTCATCGGGAGTCATGGAAGCGTAACACATAAGGATTATGTGATCTCCTACCTGAACCTGACGGGCTGCTGCTCCGTTCAGACACATGACACCAGATCCTGGTTCACCAGCGATGGTGTATGTCTCGAAACGGTTGCCGTTCTCTATATCCACTATCTGTACAAGCTCGTACTCAAGGATTCCGGCCGCCTTCAGAAGTTCTGAATCGACAGTTATGCTTCCTACGTAGTTAAGTTCGGCCTGGGTTACGACAGCTCTGTGAATTTTGCTCTTTAACATTGTGATATTCATAAGCTTTTGCCTTTCTACTGCCACCGATGGATTGGCAGTCTGGTCAGTCTACAACGAAACAAGCATTAGCACCACGAAACAAATCGAAGCTGCCCATGCTTGTCGCAATTATAATATCATAAATTGGCGAGATTGCAACAGGAAATGAAATCATTTCTTGATTAAATGTGGTACATGTGCAAAAATAATTGCATGAGATGGATAGGCGTTTGACGGGAAAGGTGAGTAATGGGAAGTCAGAATTATTTGAACATGGCATTTGAAAAACTGGGGCATATAATGCTTGATGATATGAGAATGAAAGCTTCAGATATATATAAGTTGGCGGTGAAACGGCAGAAGAAGCAGGATTATAATCCCCCTGTTTACAATGAAAACAAGATAAATATTCGTTCGGTGTTTGAAAAGGGAGGCATGTGTTTCTATGTAACACCAAAGAATGCTTCAGTGAAAGAGTACTTCATGTTCCTTCACGGAGGTGGTTTCGTATCTCAGATGAGTCGAAATGAGTGGAGGTTTGTGCTGGATACCGTGGAGAGTACAGGATATGGAGCGGTCGTGCCGGTATATCCAATTGCCCCAGATCATTCGGCGGCGGAGGCTGTTGATATGCTGGCGGGAGCCTATGAGAAACTCTGTGAGAAGGAAGATGCGAACAGGATAGTCCTGATTGGAGATTCGTCGGGGGCATGCCTTGCACTGTCGGTCGCGATACAGCTTTGGAAGACGGGAATCAGAAGACCAGACAAACTGATATTGTGCTCTCCAGTTCTCGACACTGAGTTTGAAGACCGTGAGCTGGAACAGGAGATGGGAGACAGGCGGAAGTTCGTGTACGGCTACTATTACACTCCGGAGATCAGAAGCTTTCTCAGACAGTACTGGGTAAAGGACTCGGAGGGAAAAGTGGATGTTACCAGTCCTGTGTACTCAGATCTGACAGACATATGCGATGAGATAGATATATTCACGAGCGATGGTGACATGCTCAACTGTTATGCGAGGAGACTGTACGACAAGATAAAGAGAACAAGCACAAAGGTCAACTTTTACCAGTATTATTCTGTGGTGCATGATTATTTTGACCACCCATATATTCCTGAATGCAAAACCGTAATAAAAAAGATAGTGGCGAGTATCAAGGGAGATTCGGATTTTGTGCCGGCAGATATAGAGAATGATATATGGTGTCGCGCCATGATGGCGGAGAGATACCCGAAACTCTATGAGGATTCAGAATCTATCAGACTGGCGGACAAGATAGGAATAGAACATAAGAACAGAAATTCCCAGTATACATTCTATGACAGAACAGTTATCATGGAGAGGCTGGTGGCAATGGATGACAGGGTAGGAAACTTCATCAACAGATATGCCGATGGCATAATCGTAAATGTTGGAGCCGAGCTTGACACGATGTTTGGCAGGGTGGATAACGGTCGTATAAAGTGGTACAACGTGGATTTGCCTGAGAGGATAGATCTGCGCAGAAAATACATGGACACCCGAGACAGAGAGGTGAACATAGGTGAGAATATACTTGATTATAGATGGCTTGAGCAGATAACAAAGCCACGTGACACGGCGATACTATTTGTTTTATACGATATGACAAAGTATTTTGACCGTGAGAGACTGAAGGGATTTCTTAATGCTGTGTGGCGAAAGTTTCCGGGCGCGGAGGTTGTGTTCGACGCGAAGAATTCTGTGGCTAAGCGGATGTGGAATATAAATGTGTTCATGGGAAGAAATAAGGGTAGTATGCTTAGATTCAGCATAGATAACTGTACAAGTCTTATGTATGATTGGAATGTAAAATATAAGATACTCTGTGACGAGACAATATTCAGGGGTGGTGACCTGGAGAGAATGCTTTCACCTAAGGAGTGCGCGAAGTTCAGACATTCGATCAAGAAGAAATATGACAAGATCATACACCTGCGTCTTGGAACAGAACATTTCCTTGTCTGATATTTATGTTTGTATTCACACCATATGTCAGGAAAATTAAGACGACATATCGGGAGTGGGCTGGTAAAATAGAAAACGCGGTAAGCTGATCAGAAGAAGCGGATGGCGGAAACAGATAACAAAAAATATATAACAAACAGATGGCAAATAACAGCAACAGACAGAAGGATTATACAGCTAGACACAACAGAAGAAAGAGATGATATAGTTATGGATACGATTCAGGTGAAAAAGTTTACCAGAAACTGGTGCATACTTGTTGGCACGATATGTCTGATAATAGGACTTATAATAGGTACAGTGATAGGTCGGGCGTGGGGGTTTACAAGTTCGAAGGCTTCACCGGGGCTCAGCTATGAAGCCGGGTACACGATAGAGGACACCGAGATAACCAGCAGCATATATGACAATTACTGGAATTACATACCGACAGCGTATATCAATGTCGGTGATCTAGGACCGGATGCGCTGCTCTATAAGATAAGTGACAAGGTTGCCAGAAACAATCTAGATACAGAACGGTTCTACACTGGAGATGACGGGTATATGCACTACAGTGATGATAATGTAGACGAAACCCTTGTGGGTGTGGATCTGTCAACGTTTCAGGGAGATATAGACTGGGAAACATTGTCGGCGAACAAGGATGTAGACTTTGTTATGCTCCGGGTTGGATATCGAGGTTACACAGAGGGTGGACTCATGCTTGATTCAAGCTTTGAGGACAACAAGGCAGCTGTCATAAAACATAAGGTCCCGACCGGATTGTATTTCTTTACACAGGCAATAACATATGATGAGGGTGTGGAGGAAGCAAAGTTTGTTCTGAAGCAGATCGGCAAGATGAAGGTCACATATCCTATAGTTATTGACTCAGAGCTTATAGGCGATAACGAGGCGAGGGGCGACAATGCCTCTGTTGATGAGAGAACAGACGGTGTGGTAGGCTTTTGTGAGACGATCAAGGCGGCAGGATACACGCCTATGATATATGCCAGCAGAAATATGTTTGCCCAGTGCCTTGACATGGACAGACTTGGCGACTACGAGCTGTGGCTTGCCCACTATGCAAATGTCCCAAACTTTCCATATAAATATACGGGATGGCAGTACACAGAATCCGGAAGTGTTGACGGCGTGTACGGTGATGTTGATCTGAATCTCTGGTTTAAGAATTAATTATATAGGAGTTCTTGAAAATGTGAAACTGACATAATATATAGAAAAAACAGGTTATATATTATGGCTGCAAAGATAATGATAGATGCCGGACATGGCGGTTATGACAACGGGGCATCCTACGAGGGACGCCTTGAGAAGAATGACAACCTCAACCTTGCACTTGCACTCGGAGATGAACTGGAAAGGCGAGGCTATGACGTGGAATATACCAGAACCACGGATGTGTACGATTCGCCCGCGAGAAAGGCGCAGATAGGAAATGAAAGAGGGGCGGATTATTTCATATCCCTTCACAGGAATTCTTCTCCCGAGCCGAATGGCTACAACGGCGTGCAGACTCTGGTGTATGACAAAAGCGGAATCAAATACGAACTAGCACAGAACATCAACAATGAACTTGAAAAACTTGGTTTTAGAAACATAAATGTAGAAGAGCGCCCAGGGCTGGCGGTCCTTAGAAGAACGCAGATGCCAGCGGTGCTTGTAGAAACTGGATTTATAAACAATGACTACGATAATTACCTATATGATTACAATTTTGAGGCTATCGCATCGGCTATAGCGGATGCGGTTGGGGAAACGATATAGGAGAAAATAAAAGAAAATAAGAAAATAATTTAAAATATAGTTGACACTGTAATCGTAGTGTGTTATATTAGGTAACGATGAACTGCCGAAGACAGTAGGTGCCGCAAGGCGTAAGATATCACATCACCTACCGAGGAAAGATATCGTTAATTGATTTAACAATATACTCTCAAGTCTTATGGCTTTGAGAGTTTTTTTATATCTTGAATGTGCAGTCATTAGTAAAATAAGGAGGCGCATTATGGCAAAGGTAGAGTTAAAGAAGCCAATAGTAGAAGAGATCAAGGCAAATCTTGAAGGCGCTGCTACTGCAGTAGTTGTAGACTATCGTGGTCTTACAGTTGAGCAGGATACACAGCTCCGTAAGAATTTAAGAGAAGCTGGTGTTGTATACAAGGTATACAAGAACACAATGGTCAATTTTGCTATCGAGGGAACAGAGTTCGAAGGCCTTAAGGGTTGTTTAGAGGGACCAACTGGTCTTGCAATCTGCAAGGAAGATGCTACAGCAGCTGCAAGAGTACTTGCAGATTTCGCAAAGGATGCCCCAGCTCTTGAGCTTAAGGGTGGTGTTGTAGAAGGAACATTCTACGATGCAGAGGGAATCCAGGTTATTGCAAAGATTCCTTCAAGAGAGGTTCTTATTTCCAAGTTCCTTGGAAGTATCCAGTCACCTATCGCAAACTTCGCTCGAGTTATCAAGCAGATCGCAGAGCAGAAGGAAGCATAAGAAGTATGACCTTGAGCGTATATTCAAACGCGGATGTGTGCTTAAAGGAATGTCTGGTGAGAGTTTCGCTGAAGAAGCTTATCGGACAATTGAATGTCTATATCATGGACAAGGGGTATCCGCATGAGACGAGAATGGTGTGTGGATACATTACAAAATAACAAATTATATTATATGGAGGAAAACATAATGACAACTCAGGAAATTATTGAAGTAATCAAAGGTTTATCAGTATTAGAGTTAAATGACTTAGTTAAGGCTTGCGAAGAGGAGTTCGGCGTATCAGCAGCAGCAGGCGTTGTAGTTGCAGCAGCAGGTGCTGACGGTGCAGCAGCAGCTGAGGAGAAGGATTCATTCAACGTAGAGCTTACAGAGGTTGGTCCTAACAAGGTTAAGGTTATCAAGGTTGTTCGTGAGCTTACAGGTTTAGGCCTTAAGGAAGCTAAGGACGCAGTTGATGGCGCTCCAAAGGTAATCAAGGAGGACGCTACTAAGGAAGAGGCTGAGGAAGCTAAGACAAAGCTTGAGGCTGAGGGAGCTAAGGTTACATTAAAGTAATTTGATTACTTGATCGTAATATTAGTAAATAAGATATTATTCGGTCTGGCGGTACATCCGAGTGCCGTCAGACCGGTTTTTTCTATAAATAAATTTGATGCCGTTGGCTTGATGTTGTCCGAGAGCCGTTCGGTATAGATATATGATACGATTCAATATGTATTATGATAAGTGATCAGCTGATAATGATACATATTTTCTTTTATTCAAAAAAAATCCAAAAACTAGTTGACAAATATTGCATTTGCTGATAGTATAGTATACTGTCACTATTATGGGTTCGTGTGCGAACATCCCATGATAGCCTGATAAATGGCTTTGAAACACTTATATAACTTAAGGTTGTCCTAAAAAGCATAAAAATAAATTCCAAGGGGTGAATGTGTCGATGGAAAAGAACAGAATTAGTCCTGTCAAGTCTGGAAAAGGCTACAGAATGAGCTATGCGAAGCAGAAGGACGTCCTGGATATGCCTAACTTCATTGAGGTTCAGAAGAATTCATACAATTGGTTCTTAACTGACGGTCTGAGGGAAGCATTTAGGGATATTTCTCCAATCACTGATTACTCTGGTCAGTATAGTCTTGAATTTGTAGATTTTCAGTTCTGCAAGAATGACTTGAAGTACAGTATCGAGGAATGCAAGGAGAGAGATGCAACATATGCAGCTCCACTCAGAGTTAAGGTTAGACTCAGGGTGAAGGATGCTCCGGATATGCCGGAATATGAGATCTTCATGGGTGATCTTCCGCTTATGACAGAGACAGGAACATTCGTTATCAATGGTGCAGAGCGAGTTATAGTCAGCCAGTTGGTTCGTTCACCTGGTATCTATTATGATATAACTCATGATAAGGTTGGTAAGAAGCTGTATGCATGTACAGTTATTCCGAACAGAGGTGCATGGCTGGAGTACGAGACTGATTCCAACGATGTATTCTATGTCCGTGTTGATAGAACTAGAAAAGTACCAGTAACTGTTCTTATCCGTGCACTTGGTCTTGGAACAGATCAGGAGATCATAGATTTGTTTGGCGAGGAGCCAAAGATCATGGAGAGTCTTAACAAGGATCCTGCAAAGTCATACTCAGAGGGTGTAGTTGAACTTTACAAGAAGATCAGACCAGACGAGCCTTCGGTAGTGGAGAATGCAGAGAGCCTTATCAATGCCATGTTCTTTGATGCTAGAAGATACGATCTCGCCAAGGTTGGACGTTATAAGTTCAACAAGAAGCTTGCCCTTAAGGCCCGCATTGCAGGACATGTGCTGGCTGAGGATGCTATCGATCCTAGCACAGGAGAGGTTATAGCTGAGGCAGGTACAGTAGTATCAGAGGAGCTTGCTGACACAATTCAGGATGCTGCAGTTCCATATGTAATGATCCAGACTGAGGAGAGAAACGTGAAGGTTCTTTCCAATATGATGGTTAATATAGCAAATTATGTTGACTTTGACCCTGCTGAGCTGGGCATAGTTGAGCGTGTATACTATCCGGTTCTTGAGGGACTCCTTGAGGAATATGGTGATGACACAGAGAAGCTGAAGGCTGCAGTTGAGCGCGATATGTCAGACCTTGTGCCAAAGCACATCACAAAGGAAGATATATTTGCATCTATCAACTACAATATTCATCTTGAGTATGGCATTGGATTTGATGATGATATCGATCACCTGGGCAACAGACGTATCAGAGCGGTTGGAGAACTTCTTCAGAACCAGTACAGAATCGGTCTTTCAAGACTTGAGAGAGTCGTAAGAGAGAGAATGACAACACAGGATGCTGAGTCTATAACACCTCAGTCCCTTATAAATATCAAGCCTGTAACAGCTGCAGTTAAGGAGTTTTTCGGAAGTTCACAGCTGTCACAGTTTATGGATCAGAATAACCCTCTGTCGGAGCTGACTCACAAGAGAAGACTTTCAGCCCTTGGCCCTGGTGGACTTTCACGAGATAGAGCCGGATTCGAGGTTCGAGATGTACACTATACACATTACGGTAGAATGTGTCCTATCGAGACCCCTGAGGGACCTAACATCGGACTTATCAACTCGCTGGCTACATATGCGCGTATCAACGAGTATGGTTTTGTTGAGGCTCCATACAGAAGACTTGACAAGACAGATCCTAAGAATCCTGTAGTAACTGACGAGGTAGTATATCTCACGGCTGATGAGGAAGACAGATACAGAGTAGTACAGGCTAATGAGCCTATAGATGCCGACGGACATTTTGTAAGAAACAACGTATCAGGTAGATTTAGAGCTGATACGACCGAGTTCCCTAAGTCCAAGGTAGACCTTATGGATGTATCACCTAAGATGGTATTCTCAGTTGCTACATCTATGATTCCTTTCTTACAGAACGATGATGCTAACCGTGCCCTTATGGGATCTAACATGCAGCGTCAGGCGGTTCCTCTTATGATGACAGAGTCAGCTGTGGTTGGAACAGGAATGGAGGCAAAGGCAGCTGTTGATTCAGGTGTCTGCGTAGTTGCCAAGAGAGATGGTGTTGTTGAGTATTCAAACAGCACGGAAATCTGTATAAGAGCAGATGAGGATGGCAAAAAGGATGTATACCATGTTATTAAGTTTGCACGAAGCAATCAGGGTAACTGTATGAACCAGAGACCTATCGTGTTCAAGGGCGACCATGTCAAGGCTGGAGATGTTATTGCTGATGGTCCTTCAACATCAGGTGGAGAGATCGCACTTGGTAAGAACCCTCTTATCGGATTTATGACATGGGAAGGTTACAACTACGAGGATGCGGTTCTTCTCAGCGAGAGACTTGTAAGAGATGATGTATATACATCTATCCATATCGAGAAGTACGAGTGTGAGGCTCGTGATACAAAGCTTGGTAAGGAAGAGATCACAAGAGATCTTGCAGGACTTTCAAATGACGTTCTCAAGGATCTTGATGAGAATGGTATCATCAGAATCGGTGCTGAGGTTCGTGCCGGTGATATTCTTGTCGGTAAGGTAACTCCAAAGGGAGAGACAGAGCTCACAGCAGAGGAGAGACTTCTTCGTGCTATCTTTGGTGAGAAGGCAAGAGAGGTAAGAGATACATCACTGAAGGTTCCACACGGAGCGTTCGGTATAGTTATAGATGCAAAGGTATTTACACGTGCTGACGGAGATGATCTTCCGGCAGGTGTAGACAAGAAGGTTCGAGTTTATATAGCACAGAAGAGAAAGATACAGGTCGGAGATAAGATGGCTGGTCGTCATGGTAACAAGGGTGTAGTTTCACGAGTGCTCCCTGTTGAGGATATGCCATTCCTTCCAAATGGTCGTCCTCTTGATATTGTGCTTAATCCACTGGGTGTTCCTTCACGAATGAATATCGGACAGGTCCTTGAGATACATCTTGGGCTTGCTTCACAGGTCCTTGGCTTCAAGGTATCGACTCCGGTATTCAACGGTGCAACCGAGTTTGACATCATGGATACACTGGAGATGGCAAATGACTATGCAAATGGTACTTGGGAAGACTTTGAGGCCAAGTACAAGGATACAGTAAAACCGGAAGTTATGGACTTCCTTTACAAGAATAGAGATCACAGAGCAGAGTGGAAGGGTGTACCTATCAACAGAACAGGTAAGGTTCAGCTCCGCGATGGTAGAACAGGAGAGAACTTTGATGCACCTGTAACTATTGGTTACATGCATTATCTCAAACTGCACCATTTGGTTGACGATAAGATCCACGCTCGTTCAACTGGTCCGTACTCACTCGTAACACAGCAGCCACTGGGTGGTAAAGCTCAGTTCGGTGGACAGAGATTTGGAGAGATGGAGGTTTGGGCTCTTGAGGCTTATGGTGCTTCATATACACTGCAGGAGATTCTGACAGTTAAGTCTGATGATGTTATCGGACGTGTGAAGACATATGAGGCTATCATCAAGGGCGAGAACATACCTGCACCAGGAGTTCCTGAGTCGTTCAAGGTTCTTCTCAAGGAGTTCCAGGCACTCGGACTTGATGTAAGAGTTGTCAGAGAGGAAGATGATGAGGATGGTAATAAGAAGATGGTAGAAGTAGATCTCAGCGAGACTATGGAAGCATACGATTACAATCCAAGTATCAAGAGGCTTCTCAGCGACAGATCGTCAGACAGAGATGATTCAGAGGAGACGGAGGCACCCGAGATATTCAGAGGCGATGATGCTGCTGAACTTGAGGCCAACGGATTCTCAGAGGTTGACGAAGCGGATATGAATGATGACGTCGATTCAGATTTTGTGGATGATGAAGAATAAGAAAGGAGCTTTGTAAGATGCCAGAATACAATGTAGACAATACAGAACAGGAAAAGTCATTGAACTTTGACGCAATAAAAATCGGACTTGCATCTCCTGAAAAGATAAGAGAGTGGTCTCACGGCGAGGTAAAACGCCCAGAGACTATTAACTACAGAACACTTAAGCCGGAGAAGGATGGCCTGTTCTGCGAGAAGATATTTGGACCGCAGAAGGATTGGGAGTGTAACTGTGGAAAGTACAAGAAGATCAGATTTAAGGGCGTTGTGTGTGACAAGTGTGGCGTAGAGGTAACAAAGTCTAGCGTTCGTAGAGAGCGTATGGGACATATCGAGCTTGCTGCTCCAGTTTCACATATCTGGTATTTCAAGGGAATACCTAGCCGTATGGGACTGATACTGGATATCTCTCCAAGAATCCTTGAGAAGGTTCTCTACTTCTCATCATATATAGTTACAGATCCAAAGGATACTCCACTTGCATACAAGCAGATCCTCAATGAGCAGGAGTATAGAGATGCAGAGAAAGAGTATGGATTTGGTTCATTCGTAGCAGAGATGGGTGCTGAGGCTATACAGAAGCTTCTTATGGCTATTGATCTAGATAAAGAGAGCGAGGAGCTTAAGAAGGAGCTTGAGACTTGTAGCGGACAGAAGAGAACAAGGATCATAAAGAGACTTGAGGTTATGGAGGCATTTAGAACTTCAGAGAATAGACCAGAGTGGATGATTATGAACGTTATCCCTGTTATCCCACCGGATATCAGACCTATGGTACAGCTCGAGGGTGGAAGATTTGCCACATCAGATCTCAATGACCTTTACAGAAGAATAATAAACAGAAACAACCGTCTTAGAAGACTCCTTGATCTTGGGGCTCCAGAGATAATTGTCAGAAATGAGAAGAGAATGCTGCAGGAAGCAGTTGATGCTCTCATAGATAACGGTCGTCGTGGCCGTGCGGTAACAGGTCCTGGAAACAGAGCACTCAAGTCACTTTCAGAGATGCTCAAGGGTAAGCAGGGTCGTTTCCGTCAGAACCTTCTCGGTAAGCGTGTTGACTATTCAGGACGTTCAGTTATCGTAGTAGGACCAGAGCTTAAGATATATCAGTGTGGTCTCCCTAAGGAGATGGCAATAGAACTGTTCAAGCCATTCGTTATGAAAGAACTTACAGCTACAGGTAAGGCAAATAATATCAAGCAGGCCAAGAAGATGGTAGAGAAACTTGAGCCACAGGTTTGGGACATCCTCGAGGATGTCATCAAGGAGCACCCGGTTATGCTTAACCGTGCCCCTACACTCCACAGACTTGGAATTCAGGCATTTGAGCCAGTGCTTGTAGGTGGTAAGGCTATAAAGCTTCACCCGCTTGTATGTACAGCGTTCAACGCTGATTTCGATGGAGATCAGATGGCTGTTCATCTTCCACTTACAGTAGAGGCTCAGGCAGAGTGTAGATTCCTTCTGCTCTCCCCTAACAACCTTCTGAAGCCATCAGATGGTGCAACAGTTGCGGTTCCTTCACAGGATATGATACTTGGTATATATTATCTTACCCTGGATAAAGATGGTGAGATTGGTGAGGGCAAATACTTCAAGTCCAAGAATGAAGCAATTCTTGCGTATGAGAATAAAGTTATCACTCTTCACAGCAAGATTCATGTGAGAAGGACAGTAGAATATGAAGGACAGGAGATTACAGGTGTTATAGATACCACCCTTGGTAAGATGCTCTTTAATGAGATAATCCCACAGGATCTCGGTTTTGTAGACAGAAGCACACCTGAGAATGCTCTTCGTCTTGAGATAGAGAAGACTGTAGGTAAGAAGCAGCTTAAGCCAATACTTGACAAGTGTATCAACACACATGGCGCAACAAAGACCGCAGAAGTGCTTGATGATGTAAAGGCTATAGGTTATAAGTTCTCTACAAGAGGTGCTATATCAGTTTCAATTTCTGATATGAAGGTGCCTGATGAGAAGAAAGATATTCTTGATGATGCACAGAAGCGCGTTGACGAGATAACAAAGAGATTTAGACGTGGTATGGGTACTGAGGAAGAGAGATACCAGGCAGTAGTTAAGGTCTGGGAGGCAGCTGATAAGCATCTTCAGGAGCTCCTGTTTGCCGGTCTTGATAAATACAATAACATATTTATGATGGCAGATTCAGGAGCCCGTGGTTCTAACCAGCAGATAAAGCAGCTTGCAGGTATGCGAGGACTGATGGCTGATACAACAGGTAGAACTATCGAACTTCCTATCAAGTCAAACTTCCGTGAGGGTCTTGACGTTCTGGAGTACTTTATCTCAGCTCATGGAGCACGTAAGGGACTTTCAGATACAGCTCTTCGTACAGCCGATTCTGGATATCTGACAAGACGACTTGTTGATGTATCACAGGATCTTATCATCAGAGAGCCTGACTGTAGCATAGGAAGAAAAGAAATCCCGGGAATGGTCATAGAAGCCTTCAGAGAAGGAAAGGAAATGATCGAGGAATTCCAGGAGAGAATTACCGGAAGGTATCTTGCTGAGTCAGTGTATGACGCAGAGGGTAATATGCTCGTCAAGATAAACCACATGGTTACAGCAAAGAGAGCAGAACTCATTGTTAACAAGGGTGTTGATTCAAATGGTGTTCCATTTACAGTTACAGACGAAAATGGAGAGAGAAAGGTAAGACTTGACGCAAAGATCAAGATCAGAACAGTCCTCACATGTAAGTCACACCTTGGTGTATGTGCTAAGTGTTATGGTGCCAACATGGCAACAGGTCTCCCTGTTCAGGTTGGTGAGTCCGTAGGAATCATAGCAGCTCAGTCAATCGGAGAGCCTGGTACACAGCTTACAATGAGAACATTCCATACAGGTGGTGTTGCTGGTGGTGATATCACACAGGGTCTTCCTAGAGTTGAGGAGCTCTTTGAGGCAAGAAAGCCAAAGGGACTTGCAATTATTGCAGAGTTCGGTGGAAAGGTACAGCTCCGCGACAACAAGAAGAAGAGAGAGATCATTATAACAAACGACGAGACAGGTGAGTCGAAGGCATATCTCATACCTTATGGTTCAAGAATCAAGGTTCTCGATGATCAGGTTCTTGAGGCTGGAGATGAGCTCACAGAGGGTTCAGTAAATCCACATGATATTCTTAAGATCAAGGGTGTTCGTGCAGTTCAGGATTACATGCTCCGAGAGGTTCAGAAGGTTTACAGACTTCAGGGTGTTGAGATCAATGACAAGCATATAGAGATTATTGTTAGACAGATGCTGAAGAAGATCATTATTGATGAGCCGGGTGATTCAGATTATCTGCCAGGAACTCAGGCAAATCTTCTTGAGTTTGAGGATACAAACGAAGCACTTATTGCCGAGGGTAAGGAACCTGCAACAGGAACACAGATAATGCTTGGAATAACAAAGGCATCATTAGCAACTGATTCATTTATGTCAGCCGCTTCATTCCAGGAGACAACAAAGGTTCTTACCGATGCTGCAATAAAGAGCAAGGTGGATCCACTGGTTGGCCTTAAGGAGAATGTTCTTATCGGTAAGCTTATACCTGCTGGTACAGGTATGAAGAGATACCGCTCAGTAAAGCTTGACACAGAGATGGAAGAACTTGATTTCTTTGATGATGAAGAAGATGATGATTACAGCGATATAGATGGTGTCAATACAGAGGCAAAGGTCTTTGATGAACTTGATGCAGAGGACGATATCGTTGCAGATGAATTTAACAATTCTCAGCCAGTTGGCGCAGGTGTTAGCGAGGATGAGTAATCCACACAATAGATATCTGATATAAAGGATACGAGGGGAGTCCGGTATATTGATACATGTGCAGACATATAGATTGCCTGTATGTGTTAAAGTATACCGGGCTCTTTTTTATGAAATAATGGATACTATAAAATAATAGATATAGAAAGAAATGGGTGAATTGTATGGCTGCTATCAAAAAGATAGATAATGAGTGCTTGCTTAATGCAGCATATGACCTTGTAAGAAGAGAGGGACTTGCATCTTTGAGCGCCAGAAGACTGGCTGTTGCTGCATCATGCTCAACTCAGCCTATATATGAGAATTTCAGTGGAATGAGCAAGGTTATTGAGATCACTACTCAGCGCATGAATGATGCATTTGCAGAACTGGTCAGTATGGTTGGCAAACAGGAAAATGCTGGGTATGCAAAGCAAGGAATCGAAATATGCCGGTATGCCGATGAGGAAAGGGTTTTGTTCAGACATTTTGTGGCAGACAATTCCAGAGGCATGGAGATGCTGGACAATAAATGGAATTTGGAAATGCTGAAAGAGATATACGGAGTCGGTGGAGATCAGGCGGAAAAAGTAGATCGGGCAATGAAGGACTATATACTTGGCAAGGCATTCCTTGTAAATGCAGGATATGAGAAGTTTGATGCGGATAAGATAGAACGGGATGTAAACGCATATTTGGAATTTGCAATTAACAAATAAGAATATATCAAAAGGCAATATCAGCAGAAAAGGGCAAAAGACGATAGATATTGTTGAATAAAAATGCAGGTGAAAATTGCAAAATAAATGCTTGACAGAGAAAATACACGACTATATAATGATAAAGCATGCGTAAAAACATGCTTTATCATTTTTAAGTTTATATACAGGAGGTGAAAACATGCCAACATTTAACCAGTTAGTTAGAAAAGGAAGACAGACAGTAGAGAAGAAGTCAACTGCACCAGCTCTTCAGAGAAGTTTCAACTCACTCAAGAAGAAGCCAGTAGAGACAAGCTCACCACAGAAGAGAGGAGTTTGTACAGCAGTTAAGACAGCTACTCCTAAGAAGCCTAACTCAGCTCTTAGAAAGATCGCCAGAGTTCGTTTGTCAAACGGAATCGAGGTTACATCTTACATCCCAGGAGAAGGTCACAACCTTCAGGAGCACAGCGTTGTTCTGATCCGTGGTGGTAGAGTAAAGGACTTACCTGGTACAAGATACCATATCATCAGAGGTACTCTTGATACAGCAGGTGTAGCAAAGAGACGTCAGGCTCGTTCAAAGTATGGTGCAAAGCGTCCTAAGGATGCAAAATAAAACATGCTAGAACACAATTCTAATTTGTGCTGGTAAGGTCATGTTTTTATATAGATAATAATTCAGATAGAAACAATTAAGACAGATAACAGCACGAACACATTCCATAATTATAGAGAGAATGTGAGTACCGAAGATTTAATAAATAATTAAGGAGGGAAGAACCGTGCCACGTAAAGGACATATCGCAAAGAGAGACGTATTAGCGGATCCAATTTACAACAATAAGGTCGTTACAAAGCTTATCAACAACATTATGTTAGATGGTAAGAAGGGTGTAGCACAGAAGATCGTCTACGGTGCATTTGATCGTATCGCAGAAGAGACTGGTAAGCCTGCATTAGAGGTATTCGAAGAGGCTATGAACAACATCATGCCACTCCTCGAGGTTAAGGCTAGACGTATCGGTGGTGCAACATATCAGGTACCTATCGATGTAAGACCTGACAGAAGACAGGCTCTCGGACTTCGTTGGTTAACAGCTTTCTCACGTGCAAGAAGTGAGAAGACTATGGAAGAGAGACTTGCGAAGGAGATCATGGATGCAGCTAACAACACAGGTGCATCTGTAAAGAGAAAAGAAGACATGCACAAGATGGCAGAGGCAAACAAGGCATTCGCTCACTACAGATTCTAATTATCTGTGTGAGAATGCATTTGCATGCATGCTTATGTGTATATGGGACACAATAGATGTGTTACGAAAATTAGCAAAAGGAGGACAATCCGTTGGCTGGAAGAGAATATCCATTGGACAGAACAAGAAACATTGGTATTATGGCTCATATCGATGCAGGTAAGACAACTCTTACAGAGCGTATCTTATACTATACTGGTGTTAACTATAAGATTGGTGATACTCATGACGGTACAGCTACCATGGACTGGATGGAGCAGGAGCAGGAGAGAGGTATAACAATTACTTCAGCTGCTACAACATGTCACTGGACACTTGAGGATCATCACAAACCAAAGGCTGGCGCGTTAGAGCACAGAATCAACATCATTGATACTCCGGGACACGTTGACTTCACTGTTGAGGTTGAGCGTTCACTTCGTGTACTTGACGGAGCTGTAGGTGTATTTGATGCTAAGGCTGGTGTAGAGCCTCAGTCAGAGAACGTATGGCGTCAGGCTGACACATACAATGTACCTCGTATGGCATTCATCAACAAGATGGATAAAATGGGTGCAGACTTTTTCTACTCAGTTCAGACAATCATTGATCGTCTGGGCAAGAATGCAATTCCAGTACAGATCCCTATCGGAAAAGAGTCAGACTTCATCGGTCTGATCGATCTGTTCGAGATGGAAGCATACTACTACAAAGATGATAAGGGCGAGGACATCGAGATCACAACTATCCCTGATGACCTTAAGGAGCTTGCAGACAAGTGGCATGAGAACCTTGTCGAGAAGATCTGCGAGTTAGATGACGACTTAATGATGATGTACCTTGAGGGCGAGGAGCCATCAATCGATGAGATGAAGAAGGTTCTTCGTAGAGCAACTATCGCAAGTGAGGCAGTTCCTGTATTCCTTGGTTCAGCTTACAAGAACAAGGGTGTTCAGAAGATGCTTGATGGTGTTATCGAGTACATGCCAGCACCAACAGATATCCCTGATATCACAGGTGTTGATCCAGATGGTAACGAGGTTGTTCGTCATTCATCAGATGATGAGCCATTCTCAGCTCTTGCATTCAAGATCATGACAGATCCATTCGTTGGAAAGCTTGCATTCTTCAGAGTTTACTCAGGTACACTGAACTCAGGTTCATATGTACTGAATGCAACAAAGGATAAGAAGGAGCGTGTAGGACGTATCGTACAGATGCATGCCAACGCTCGTAAAGAGATTGATAAGGTTTACTCAGGAGATATCGCAGCTGCTGTAGGTTTCAAGCTTACAACTACAGGTGACACGATCTGTGATGAGCAGCATCCAGTTATCCTTGAGTCAATGGAATTCCCAGAGCCAGTTATCGAGCTTGCTATCGAGCCTAAGACCAAGAATGATCAGGGTAAGATGGGTGAGGCACTCGCAAAGCTTGCTGAGGAGGATCCTACATTCAAGGCTCATACAGACAAAGAGACAGGACAGACAATCATTGCCGGAATGGGTGAGCTTCACCTTGAGGTTATCGTTGATCGTCTTCTCCGTGAGTTCAAGGTTGAGGCAAACGTTGGTGCAC
>ERZ773104.160-NODE-160-length-101202-cov-6.729493_pt1 | contig 101202 bp, 82 predicted proteins | sample MGYA00511920_ERZ773104 | MGnify/ENA primary metagenome ERZ773104 (study PRJEB29015, sample SAMEA2737857) | human gut metagenome | biome: human gut; feature: human-associated habitat; material: faeces | place: China | collected 2012 ... | reverse complement strand
TCGCTGCATAATTCTTGTTCGAATAAAATGTGTCAAGTGATATTGACAAAACCAGGCTGAGTTACTGCACGAACTGAACATTTACAATCCACCTGCCAAATTAAAGAAATACCGCAGACAAGATCAATTATGTCAGCGGTATTTTCTTTAGGTTTATATACTGCTTTAAGCGAACAGCTCTCCCGCCGTATCCTTATAATACTCCGCCTGAGCTGCCCACAAAGCCGCATAAATTTTATGCTCGGCAATCAGACTATCGTGTGTCCCTCGTTCAATAATTCGCCCGTTATCCATAACAGTTATCTCATCACAGAAACGGCAGGATGAAAGACGGTGAGAAATGTATATAGCCGTTCTTGTACCAACTATTCCGTTAAATTTGGTGTAAATGTCATGCTCTGAGATAGGGTCAAGCGCCGCTGTCGGCTCATCAAGAACTATAAAAGGCGAGCCTTTGTATATCGCCCTTGCAAGACATAATTTCTGGGTCTCTCCGCCAGAAATTTCTACACCGCTTTCGTCAAAATCCTTGTAAATACAGGTCTCAATGCCGTTATCCATAGCTTTGAGCCGTTCACCCAATCCTGCACGAATAACACAGTCCTTTACACGCTCGCTGTCATAATCGGTATCGGCGGCAACATTCTCCGCAAGGCTGAAGGAAAACAGCTTTGAGTCCTGAAACACCACAGCAAACAACTCCATATACTCTTCGTATTTGTATTTTCTGATGTCAATTCCGTTGAGTGTTATCTCACCTTCGGTAGGGTCATACAGCCTGCAAAGCAGCTTCACAAGCGTGGATTTTCCGCAGCCGTTCTTACCCACAAGAGCCATTTTCTCACCGATACGCCATTTTAGATTTATGTCTTTCAACACATATTCCTGGCTGTCGGGATATTTGAACCAAACGTGTCTGAATTCAAACTCATATTCGTTGTCATTCCGCTTTTCGGTGGGAATAGTGCCCTTGTATTTTTCGTCGGGAATGTCGAGGAAGTCGAAATATTTTCTGCAGAATGTGGGTGTTATTTTCAGCAGTCCATACCCGTTGGATATTTCGGAAATGCCTGCCGAAATGTTTTCAAAATACAATGCAAAAGCAATAACCTCGCCCGGTGTTAACATTCCGCTTGCTGCCCTCATGACTGCAAAGCCGTACATCAGTACCTTTGTAAGAATATTTACAAGTTGAGAAACAAAATTCGGTAACAGTGCCTTTTTATAGCCTTTTAGCCAACCGTCAAAATTCGTTTTCTGTGCAATATCAAGTTCTTTTTCAATAAGTCTCTGCTGAGAGTACATTCTTATCTCTTTTCCGGTACGATAATTGTTTAGCACATACTGATTAAAAAAAATCTCAACACGTTTTGCCGCAATTATGTTTTTATCGTTTTGTACCTCCTCAAAACCAAGTATCGATTTCGGAATTATCACCAGCGATTTTATAAGTTCCAGAACCACCGTTATGACCGCCACTGCAATAAATCCCCATACAGATTGAATAAAGCCCTCAAAACCTGCTGTCGCTGTGGGACTTCTGAACGCTGTTGGGATAATAAGCAGAACGCCCGTTACCACCATAAAAAGTCCGCCTATGGTAAATTTAAAACAATTGCAGACTGCACTGATACCTGCGTTATTATTATTTGGCTGACGCTGTGCGTTTGCAAACCTGTTCTGAGTGTCGGTGCTTTCAAGATGAATATAATCCATTGTCATTACTTTCTGCCAAAGGTTCTTTTGTAGATTTGTGTCCCGTGCAAATTTATGAGAACCCTTACGTCTGAATAGGAATCTCTGTATTACAGAAAGTAAAGCCTGAACACCAACCACTATCACTGCATACAGCAGCAAGATTTCAACGGGCTTAGCCTGCGCTATTCCGTCAATAACAAGTGCAGACAGATAAATGGATATAAACTGCTCCGAAAGATCAATACAGTATTTAAATGTATCTCTTGCCACAAAGCCTTTGTCTGCGGCATTTACAGCTTTTAGCGTTTGTCTGATCATTTCACGTTTCTCTTTTGCCGTAAGTTTCGTTTCTGTATTCTCACTCATTTGTCTGAACCTCCTCGCCGTTGTAATATGAGCTTTGAAGTTCATAAAGTTCAGCATACTTTCCACCATACTTCATAAGCTCAGAGTGTGTGCCTTCTTCGATCATAGCACCATTTTCTATCATTATTATCCTGTCACAAAAACGTGTTGATGCAAGCCTGTGTGAAATAAACACGCTCGACTTTCCCTTTGAAAAGTCTGCATAATTCAGATACATTTGCTGTTCGGCAATAGGGTCAAGCGCAGCTGTCGGCTCGTCAAGGAGTAAAACAGAACCGCCCTTATACAATGCCCTTGCCAACGCCAGCTTTTGGGTCTGTCCGCCGGAAAGCTCCGTTGCATTCTCAAAAACTGATTTCACAAGACGGGTGTTTTCCTTTTCAGGCAGGCTCATGACCTTATCATATAATCCAGCCTTTTTCAGACAATCATGCACCCTGTCCATATCAATATTGTCAATTTCCGCTCCTGCAACATTTTCTGCTATTGTAACAGGCAACACCGAAACATCCTGAAATACTGCCCCAAAAAGGCTGAAATATTCATCTCTGTTATAGCTGTTCACAGACTTGCCATTTAGTAAGATCTTGCCCTCGGTCGGGTCATAAAGCCCACACATTAGCTTTATCAGTGTTGTTTTTCCTGCTCCGTTAAGTCCCACCAAAGCAAGCTTTTCACCCTTGTGGAGAGTGAACGAGATGTTCTGTATAGTAGGCTTTTCAGCACCGCTGTATTTATAGCTTACGTTTCTGAATTCTATTTCACATTCACCAGTGGGCAGCTTTTCACCCTTGCCGCGATTAGCCTTGTCTGTTATATCAAGATACTCCCTTGAATATGAAATGTTATTTGACAGCCAATTAAATCCCGAATATTTATCAAAAACATTTCTGACAGCAGAGCTGAACTCAGAAATAGAGCCAAAATAAAGAACAAAATCTCCTGCACCGATATTGCCTTTCACTATCATATAGATCACATAGGCGTATGCGGCAAAATTTGATAAATATATCATAAGAACACGGGCGAGGTCATGCCTGAACGACCATTCGTCCTGCTGTTCATACCAGTTAAGGCGGTTAGCATATGACCGTGCAAACAGCTTATTAAACCACTTATCCATACCGTAAACACGAACGTCCTTTGCAGTAGAAAAGCCGCCTCCTGCGTGTTGGATATAGTCAAGCTCCCTGTCGTATTTCTGCCAGTTATCTGACATATTCCATATCCACTTCATTTTGTGCCGCTCAATGTAAAAGCTTGCGATCGCAGGTACGCCGACGATAAGCAGCATTATAGGATCAAGCATTGACAGGATAGAGCCGTACGCTACTGCCTGCAATACCGCCATCAAAAAATATTCTATGGTACTTATGGTCTGCCATGTAATATAATCAGACCCGGTTTCCGCTTTTTTCAGAGCGTCATTTTTGTCACAGCTTTCGTTGTTTTCGTAATCTGTTGACATATTTTTTCGGATGAATTTTCGCATCATATGACAAAGGAATTTGTAATCGCCAACATAATCTTGATAAGATGCTGTTTCATTCCATATGTATTTTGATATGCGCTCACCTGTGATAAGCAGTAGGCATATAACCGCAAGCTTTGTTCTCTCCGAAGTACCTAGTGCAAGCTCTACCACATATTTGCTGATAAATGTTCCAAGCAGCGAGTTCACCACAGCCGAGATCAGTTCCACGATAAGCAGCAAAAACATAACAGGCTGACTTTTCCAAAGTTCCAAAAGAATATACCGCATATTCTCCCACGTTTTGTATTTTATCTTCGCCTGTTCCTTATTGTAATTATCCCAGACCTTTTTTCGTTTTTCCTTAGTATATTTTGCGATCTTAACACGTTTCATTTTTCTCACTTCCTTACAACACAGCATATCACAAAATTGATCGTTTGTGTTGATTTCGGAACGAACGGTCAATATACAGAACGAAAGGTAAGATTTATCCGCTTAATGGTAATAATAACTCCGTTGCAAACACTCCTTCTTCATACTGACGGTTGACATATCCGCCATACTTCTTTGCAATACGGTCGATACGAAACAGTCCAAAACCGTGAGTGCCTGCCTTTGTAGTGCGAAAAATACCCTTGTCACGCTGAATGGAGGGAGAGGAGTTCTGTACTGAGAGATAAAACTGTCCTTTGAACTTGTCAATGTACACACGAAGAAAACGCTTGTCACAGGGCAGTTTCTCACACGCTTCTATAGCGTTATCAAGGAGATTTCCGAGCACGGAACACATTTCCACATCTGTCATTTCAATACCTTTTGGAATGTGTGCCTTGACATTGAGCTGAATGCTTTTTTGCTCCGCAACAGACAGCTTGCTGTTCAGCACAGCATCCGCCATGACATTACCTGTCTGAATGGAAGTATCAGTTTGAGTCAGATCATCGGCAAGTTCATCAAGATACTGTTCCAGCTCGCCTTGGTCACCGTCGAGGCGGTTTTTCATATTTTGAATATGATTGCGGTAATCGTGCCGCCATTCCTGCATCTGACGGTACATATTCTGTATTTCCACAGTCTGCTTGCTGATAAGGTCACTCTGAAACCGGGCAATACGCTTATCCACCAGATGATAAAACAGTTTGCGAAGTAAGAAAAATGCAGAAATCAGCAGTGCAATACAGGCGATAATAATAGCTGTTTTCATTCCCGGTTCTCCTTGTAATATGCAATAAATGCTCTGTTTACGCTGTCGTATAATCTGCGTGAAACAGGTATCTTTTTTCCGCTGTCCATTGTGACCTCAGTTTTGGAAATACTGCTGATATATCCAATGTTCACTATATAGGAACGGTGACAGGGCACAAAGTCTTTTCCAAGCTTTTCAGCAGTAGTGCTTAATCCACAGGTGCAGATAACTTCTTTACCGTCCCAAAGTGTAACTTGCGTTTTCTTTCCGAACGCTTCAAGATATACTATATCATCGGAGTTTACACAAACAGACTCATCACCAACAGGCAGAATAACTCTGCGGTATGCTTTGTGACGGTCTGCATACCGGTCAAGCACAGCAAAAAGTTTATTCTTGTCCACAGGCTTCAGCAGATAATGAAGAGCTTCCACATCATAGCCGTCCTGCATAAACTCAGAGTAGCCAGTGATGAATATAATCGGCAGCATATCACCTTTTGCTCTCAGGTTTCTGGCAAGTTCCATACCGTTCATATTACCCATTTCAATATCAAGCAGAAGAAGGTCACAATGTTTGTCGGGATAGCTGAACAGAAATTGTTCTGCCGAATTGTATTCCGTAATAATAATCTGATTGTTCCATTCTCTCAGCATATTTTTCAAATAGTTGGTCTGACTTTTATCATCGTCACATATTGCTATTGTTAACATCTGTGCTCACTTCCATAAAGCGTTCGTTGTTTCTCCAATTATATCAGATAGAAGTGAAAAAGTCAATTGACAGAAAATCAATAGAGCCTTTCTCCATGTTTTGATGAAAATCTGCTATACATACGAAAAACAGGCAGATACCTTATACGAAGTATCCGCCTGTTTTTGTTTCATAGCCTGCTGTATAGGTCTTTACATAATAGTTGTTGAAAAACTTCTATATTAGTACCGACCTAATCACACACAGCTATTTTTTTGTATAAAAAAGGCTGCCGTATAAAACAGCAGCCTGAGAGTGTAAAAATCTCTGAAATAGTGGAACATCAAGGACGCCCACTGTATCTGATATTTAATTAAAGTGAAGCAAGAAGATTGCTCATTGCGTAAAGTCCTGCCGGCTTTCCACAAAGGAAAACGCCTGCATTCACTGCACCAACAGCGAAAACCTGCTTTGAATGAGCTTCGTGCTTGAGGGAGATGACTTCATCTCTGCCTGCAAAGATTATCTCATGCTCGCCGACAATAGTGCCGCCACGGACAGAGTGCATACCGATCTCGGTCTTTTCTCTCTTTGCTCTTACAGAATGACGATCGTAAACATAGTGATACTTGTTGTCAAGCTCCTCGTTTATTGCGTCTGCAAGCATGATAGCAGTGCCTGACGGAGCGTCTATCTTCTGGTTATGGTGCTTCTCGATTATCTCGATATCATACTGACCGCCAAGAACTTTTGCGGCAGTTTTTGCAAGATTTGCAAGAAGATTGATACCAAGGGTCATGTTGAATGTGAAGAAAACAGGTATCTGCTCGGAAGCCTTGTGTATCTTCGCTGTATCCTCTTCTGTATAGCCTGTGGTAGCTATTACAAGGGCAGTGCCGTTTGAAAGGCAATAGCTGAGAAGTCCGTCCAGTGCGGAAGGGTGTGAGAAGTCGATTATTACATCAGGCTTTTCAGGCAGGTCGGCAGGCTCTTTTACTACAGGGAAGTCTGCATAAGCCTCGCCAAATTTGTCGATACCTGCGCTTACTGTGCAGTCGTCACGCTCTGATATAACGTCATATATGAACCTGCCCATTTTTCCGCAGGCACCGCATATTGCGACCTTTGTCATTTATATCATTCCTTTTCTTTTTGATTTGTAGATAAACGTAAGTGATAATGTCAAAGACAGCGTTTGGGCTGTCGGGGACGCCAACCCTTACATTAGTACAATTTTATAACGGTAAACATAAAGGGCGAATTTCTCCGCCCTTTGTATTTTTTTTTACTTGATAAGTCCGAGAGCGTTCATTGACGCTTTCAGCTTTTCTATCTTATCATCGCTCATTCTTACAAGCGGCAGACGGCACTCGCCGACCTCAAAGCCCATAAGATTAAGAGCTTCCTTGACAGGGATAGGGTTTACGTCGCTGAAAAGTGCCTTTGCAAAACCAAGGGTCTTGAATACCTTTTCTCTTGCTTCCTCGTACTTTCCATCAAGGCAGAGCTGTGTGATCTCATGTGTTTCAAATGGCATACAGTTGGAAAGAACTGAGATAACACCCTTTCCGCCCAGAGCCATGATAGGAACTATCTGATCGTCGTTGCCTGAATAGATATCAAGGTCATCGCCGCAGAGAGCTGCCACCTGTGTTATCTGGCTGATGTTTCCGCTTGCTGCCTTGATAGCAACGATATTGTCTATCTTTGCAAGCTCACGGCAGGTCTCGGGAAGAATGTTCACGCCTGTTCTTGACGGTACGTTGTAAAGAATGATAGGCAGTGTAACGGCCTTTGCGATAGCGGAGAAGTGTGCGATAAGTCCTGCCTGTGAAGTCTTATTATAATAAGGTGTAACACAAAGCAGAGCGTCAGCACCAAGCTCCTCAGCCTTCTTAGAAAGGTTTACGGCATACTCTGTATGGTTTGAGCCTGTGCCTGCGATAACAGGAATTCTGTGATTTGTCTTTTCAACAGCATAGCGGATACACTCGATATGCTCCTCATCTGTCATGGTAGCACTTTCGCCTGTTGTTCCGCAGATTATGATAGCGTCGGTGCCGTTATCGATGTTGAAATCGATAAGCTCGCCCAGCTTGTCAAAGTTGATAGAGCCGTCAGCGTTCATAGGTGTAACGATAGCAACGCCTGCACCTGTGAAAATAGTCTTTTTCATAAACAGCACTCCTTTCGTGCGTATATATGTGTTATATTAGTCAAAATAGCCCTTTGCTGCAAGAAGCTCAGCCAGCAGAACTGCTCCGCCTGCCGCACCTCTCAGTGTATTGTGTGAAAGGCAAACGAACTTATAGTCATACTGTGAATCTTCTCTCAGTCTGCCTATAGAAACTGCCATACCGCCCTCAAGGTTTCTGTCGAGCTTAGCCTGTGGACGATCGTCCTCTGTGAAGTAGTTAAGGAACTGCTTTGGAGCGCTTGGAAGCTGAAGCTCCTGTGGAACACCGCTGAAATCTTTCCAAGCCTGAAGGATCTCTTCCTTAGAAGGTTTATTCTCAAATGATACGAAAACTGCTGCTGTGTGACCGTCGGAAACAGGAACTCTCAGGCACTGTGTTGTGATAGCCGGAGCTGTTGCGTCAACGATAACGTCGCCCTCGATATGGCCCCAGATCTTAAGAGGCTCTTTCTCAGACTTTTCTTCCTCGCCGCCGATATAAGGGATAACGTTGTCAAGGATCTCAGGGAAGCTTTCAAATGTCTTGCCTGCGCCTGAAATTGCCTGATATGTGCAGGCAAGAGCCTTTGTTACCTTATACTTATCCATAAGAGGTGCAAGAGCAGGAACGTAAGACTGGAGTGAGCAGTTAGACTTAACTGCGATAAATCCTCTCTTTGTGCCAAGTCTTTTTCTCTGTGAAGCGATTATCTCGATATGCTCAGGGTTTACCTCAGGAATGACCATTGGAACATCAGGAGTATGTCTGTGTGCAGAGTTGTTTGATACAACAGGGCATTCAGCCTTTGCATACTTTTCTTCAAGGGCTCTTATCTCGTCTTTCTTCATATCAACTGCGCAGAATACGAAATCTACCATTGAAGCGATCTTCTCAACGTCCTCCTCGGCGTTCAGAACTGTAAGCTCACCGATAGCTTCCGGCAGAGGCTCTGAAAGCTTCCACTTGCCAGCAACTGCGTCCTTGAGCTTTTTGCCTGCCGAACGTGGTGAAGCGGCAACGCATACTACATTGAACCATGGGTGTTTGTCAAGAAGCAGAGAAAATCTCTGACCTACCATTCCTGTTGCACCGATGATACCGACATTGTACTTTTTCATATTAAAACTCCTTTTCCTGTGCCATGGTAACAATTTTCTTTGGCGTTATACACTAAAATATGCCGCTGTTCAAATGTTATTTTGCACAAAACATAAAAAATAAACAAATAATAAAAAAACTGGTTGAAAACCAGTTCATCATACAATATAATAAGAATGTTGACATAAAAATTTATGCCGATAGCACTCCACCATTTGTAATGATGACAACTGATAGTCTATTAAACTAACAGTCAGCAGGAGTGTTCCCGATACTCCGCTTCGGCAGTTTTACCTTTCTCATTTACCATAGGCGTTGGGACGCTGTTGTGTGGGGTCACACGAAAAATGATACTCATTTCAACTGCACCTCTATCTGTTCTGTTTAATGATAACAAATATTTAGCGTTCTGTCAATACATATAGATAAAAATATTTTAATTTTCTGTAAATTAATAAGTTTATATGAAATTAAATGGCTTTAAAGAATGTTGACAGTTGTTGGAATAAGGACTTTGAGAATGGTGAGAGTGGGACGTAGAGGACGCTGTTCCCTACATTATTATAATTATTATATTTTAAATAAATAGGAGATATTTAAAATGCTTGATATCAACAATATGAAAAGATCGGATTTTTATTATGACCTGCCACAGGAGCTTATTGCACAGACCCCTGTCGAGCCTAGAAATGCTTCGAGAATGATGAAGATAAACAGGCAGACGGGAGAGGTGGTACACGACCATTTCTATAATCTATGCAATTATCTCAAAAAAGGTGACTTGCTTGTGCTTAACGACTCAAAGGTGCTTCCTGCGAGAATATACGGCGAGCGTGAGGACACAGGCTCGTTCATTGAGTTTTTGCTTGTGGAGCAGAAAGAGAACATGGTCTGGGAGATTCTTTGCAGACCCGGCAAAAAAGCCAAGATAGGCACAAGATTTGTTTTTGGCGGCGGTAAGCTGAAAGCGGAGATAATTGATGTGTTGGAGGACGGAAACCGTATCGCACGATTTGAGTGCGAGGAGAATTTCTTTGCCACACTTGACGAGATAGGTCAGATGCCTTTGCCGCCTTATATTACTGAAAAGCTGAAGGACAAGGACAGATACCAGACGGTTTATGCTCATGAGCTTGGCTCGTCTGCTGCGCCGACTGCCGGTCTGCATTTCACTGAGCAGCAGCTTGAGGACTTAAAGGCAATGGGTGTGAACATTGCGTATGTTACTCTGCACGTTGGTCTTGGCACGTTCAGACCTGTTAAGGAGGACAAGGTCCTTGACCATAAGATGCACAGGGAACATTATGAGCTTAGCCGTGAATCTGCAGACATGATAAACGAAACGAAGAAAAATGGTGGACGTGTTATTGCGGTGGGTACTACTTCATGCAGGACGCTGGAGAGCGTGGCGGCATTCAATGACGGAAAGATAGTTCCATGTGACGGTTACACGGAGATATTTATTTATCCTGGCTTTGAGTTCAAGGTGCTTGACGGACTTGTTACTAATTTCCACCTGCCTGAAAGCACGCTTATAATGCTTGTTTCTGCATTTATGGGATACGAGAACACTATGAACGCTTATAAGATAGCTGTGGAGGAGAAATACAGATTTTTCAGCTTTGGTGATTGTATGCTCATAATATCTGAGTGAGGAATTAAGGTATCGCCTGCGGCGATGATATCTCATTTCAAACTTTGTTTTACGGAGGTTTTTTTCTATATGAATGACGTTAAGTCAGGGGAGAAGAAACGACTGTATTTATATGACAATCTGAAATTTCTGCTTATAGTGCTTGTGGTCTTGGGGCATTTGATAGACGACAGCACTGTCAAGCTTTTTGGTGACGGCGGCGGTGAAACAGGTGTACCGCAGGCAAAGGTTTTTAGCGGCGCATTTCTGTTTTTGTATGCTTTTCATATGCCGATGTTTATATTCATATCAGGACTGTTCAACAGGGGGCATGATGACGGCAGGAAAGTGCTTGGAAAGACGCTTGGATTTGTTGTTATCGGAATGTTAATGAAATGCCTGAATTATTGGTCGCAGGTAAGATTTCAGACGGACTTTGACAAGGAAAACAGTGATGGCGAGATTTTCTTTGACCTTTTAGGCGGCGACGGTGTATATTGGTATATGTTCGCAATGGCGGCATTTATGGTGCTTTGCTATCTGTTAAGAAACAGCAGACCTTGGGCGGTGCTTACGACGGCTATGGTGACGGCACTTGCGGCAGGGTATGACCCTAGCGTGGGCGATGAATATGAGCTATCCAGGATAGTGGTGTTTTTCCCGTTTTACTACTGCGGATATGTGCTTGACCCTGAAAAGGTGGCTGATTTTGTAAAAAAGTGGTATGTAAGGGTGCTGTCCTTGGGAGTGATAGGCATTTGGACTTATTTATGCTTTGGAAAAACAAAGCTTGTTTATCCGCTGAGAATGCTTCTTACGGGAAGAAACTCTTATTTTTCCATATCTGAAGCAACGGACATGGATTGCACTTTTTTGAGCAGGTTTCTTGTTATGGGTATCTCGGCACTGCTTTGTTTGGCGGTGCTTGGTATTGGGCTTGATGTGAAGATTCCACTGATAACAAAGTGCGGTTCCAGGACTTTGCAGGTGTACTTCTGGCACAGAACTATAGTTTATATGCTCACATACTATGGTTATCAGGCATATCTTGCAAAGGCTTTTCCTGAACGTTGGGAGCTTTATCTGGCACTTACAGCGATACCTATTGTATTGGTGCTTTGCATAAAAATATTTGGTGTGCCTCTGGATATGGTGCTTAAAGGAATAAGGGGCAGGAATGATATCATAAAGGAGAACGGAAATGGAAAATAACTTTTTTAAGAGCGTTATTGACGCAGACGATGCACCTGTGGTTATTTGCGACCTTGAGCATACGATAGTATATATGAACCCGACAGCGGTCAAAAGATATGAAAAGCGCGGAGGAGCGGCTCTTGTGGGCAGATCCATAAAGGGCTGTCACAATGAGGATTCTAATGCTAAGATAGAACAGGTCATTGCATGGTTCAAAAAGGACAAGGGCAACAACAAGGTGTATACTTTCCACAACGAAAAGGAAAATAAGGACGTTTACATGATAGCTCTCAGAAATGATGAGGGAGAGCTTATTGGATATTATGAAAAGCATGAGTACAGAACAAGAGAAAGTATGGCTATGTACGATCTTAGAAATGGTGAGAATTAATGGATAAGATCATTGATCTTTCGCTGCCTGAAAAATGCAGGATACTTGCTGTCAGCGATATCCATACCCATTGGCAGCTTTTCGATAGACTGCTGAAAAAGGCAAAATATGACCCGCAAAATGACTACCTTGTGATAGTCGGCGACATACTTGAACATGGCAGTGACAATATAAAGACCCTTGAATATGTCAAGGCTCTTTGCGATAAAAGTGACAAGGCAATATTATTAATGGGCAATAATGACATAATGTGTTCAAGAATGGCTTATCACTATGAGTTCAAGCGGTTCCAGCAGCAGTTTTACCGCAATGAGCATAACACGTTCAGGCAAATGGCTAATACGCTGGGATATGTTGACTGCTGGGAGGGCAACTGGCTTGAGATAAGAGAAAAAGTTGTAGAGAAGTATGGCGAGCTGTTATCTTTTATAAGAGAGCTTCCAACGTGCCTTGAAACAGAGGAATATGTTTTTGTTCATGGAGGGCTTGAAAACCGTCCTGATTGGAGAAATACAGATGATATTTATGCTATAACTGTTCCATGGTTTTTGCGGAAAGAAAATCCAACAGGAAAGCAGCTTGTATTCGGGCATTATCCCACATACAATTATAAGCGTTCAAATGTGACTAATCTTCCGATAATCGACAGCAAAAAGAAAATGATATGTATTGACGGCGGAATGACTATCAAGAAGGCTTGTCAGATGAATTTGTTTATCATTGATAAGTGCGGCGAGAATTATTCTCATAGAATAATTTGGGATACAGATGTGCCAAAGAAAACTGTCTTAAAGGATTTTTCATGTGACATGAAACCTGTTTATATTGATTGGGAAAAGCAGGATATAACGATAATTGAGAAAAATGGATATATGACAAAGGTCAGAGATGAGTATTCAGAGGGCGAGGGTCTTATTCCTGACCGTGAAATATATTTTTTTGATGAAAAGCCTCATGTATATCAGTTTTTGTCATCGTTTCCTGCTGTCAGAAAAGGTGAGCGGGTATCGGTCTTTTACGAAGATGAAACAATGTCTTTGGTAATTTCGGAAAATGCCACAGTCGGCTGGCTGCCGTCTGATATAATAGAATGATAAAGGAGAATTTATGTTTACATTACTTAAACAAGAGGGTGCTGCACGCAGAGGGCAGTTTGAAACTGTTCATGGAACTATACAGACGCCTGTTTTTATGAACGTGGGAACTTCGGCGGCAATAAAGGGCGGAGTTTCTTCCATTGATTTAAAAAACGAGCTTAAAACGCAGGTGGAGCTTTGCAATACCTATCATTTGCACGTCAGACCGGGTGACGACATTATATACAAAATGGGCGGACTTCACAAGTTCATGAACTGGGACAAGCCTATTCTTACAGACAGCGGTGGATTTCAGGTATTTTCTTTGGCCAAGCTGCGTAAAATCAAAGAGGAGGGCGTGTACTTCAACTCTCACGTTGACGGTCGCAGGATTTTTATGGGCCCTGAGGAGAGTATGCAGATACAATCGCACCTTGCTTCTACTATCGCAATGGCGTTTGACGAGTGTGTGGAAAACCCTGCTGAGCATAGCTATTCAAAGGCAAGCTGTGATAGAACGGTAAGGTGGCTTGAGAGGTGTATCGCTGAGCAGAAAAGGCTCAACGGGCTTGAGAATACTATAAACAAGCATCAGATGCTGTTCGGCATCAATCAGGGCTGTACTTATGAGGATCTGCGTATCGAGCATATGAAGCGCATAAGAGAAATGGAATACTGTTCGGGCTTTGCTATTGGCGGTCTGGCTGTGGGTGAGCCTACTGAGGTAATGTATAACATTATCGAAAAGGTCGAGCCTTTTATGCCAAAGGATAAGCCGAGATATCTTATGGGCGTTGGTACACCGACAAACATAATCGAAGCTGTTTACAGAGGCGTGGACTTCTTTGATTGCGTAATGCCAAGCAGAAATGCACGTCATGGAACGCTGTTCACATGGAACGGCATTATGCACATCACTAATAAAAGGTATGAAACTGACCCTAGACCTATTGACGAGCATTGCGATTGTCCTGCTTGCCGTAATCACAGCAGGGCGTATATTCGTCATCTGTTCAAGTCTGAGGAGCAGTTGGGCGGCAGGCTGGCAGTTATGCACAATCTGTATTTCTACAACACGCTCACGGAGAAGATAAGAGAGGCTCTTGACGAGGGCAGATTTGAGCAGTTCAGAAATCAATACAGCTCGCTTCTTGCTTCAAAGTGTGAGGATTAACAAAATATAACGGTATGACGCTGTTTTCGGAAAATGCAAAGATGTTATTTTGTATTTTTCGAGATGGCGTTTTTTTGTTGAGTGGGGGCTATTTTATTTGATGAAAGCATGGATTTGTTGCTTCGATGGGCGAACGCTGTTCGCCCCTACATAAAAGGTGTGGTAGCAGGCGTAAAACGTGTGGGTGCAGATAAAAATATAAGGAAAGTCAAGATTGAATGTTAAGCTGTTTTTATAAATTATACAGGGGGATTATATGAGTATTTTTGAGCTTTTTCTTACTGCGTGTGGACTTTCTATGGACGCTTTTGCGGTATCGGTGACTAATGGGCTTTGTGTCAGAAAGGGGAGAGTCGGGGGAGCATTGATGTGCGGTATCATATTCGGGCTTTTTCAGGGGATAATGCCTGCGATCGGCTATGCGCTGGGCATGAATTTTGCGGAGTACATAGAGAGGTTCGACCACTGGATAGCTTTGATACTGCTTGGATTCATAGGGTTGAACATGATATGCGGTTCTGGGGACGATGAGATCCAGACAGGGGGCAGGCTCACTTTCGGGGCGGTGTTTGTGCAGGGATTTGCAACTTCGGTTGACGCTCTGGCTGTGGGCATAAGCTTTGCGGCACTTGGCGTGGGCATAGTCAGGTCGGCAGCATTTATATGTGTTGTTACGGCGGCCTTATCGTTCTGTGGGTTTATGCTTGGTAACAAATTCAGCGGAAAACTCAAAAGCAAGGCAAGGATAGTTGGGGGAGTTATTTTAATATGTATAGGGCTTAAAATATTCGCTGAACAGACTATATTTGCTTAAAACAACTTTCTTATTCACATAAATATGTATCACATAGATATCTTTGTGAATTTTAATTTAACAATTACAGGTGTGTATGTTCATAAACAAGCCACAATATCAGTGTATAATAAATCTCGTGATTTTTAGACAAGTGTATAAATTTGCGATTGATGTACAAACTTATGATAAGTGTACAAAGTTATGATATGTGTATAAACTTGCGATAAGTGTAAAAATTAGTGCATGGTGACCGACAAGTTTATGGAAAGTCGGAGGGAGGAAAGGCTTTTTGTATAGCTGGTTTTATGAAAAAGCTATTTATTTTTGATCTGGACGGAACGCTTGTAAATTCTATTTATGATCTTGGGGACGCCATGAATGCGGTACTTGAGAGATATGGGTTTCCTGTGTTTGATTATGATACCTACAAGCATTTAGTGGGAAATGGTACTTTGAAGCTTGTTGAGCGGGCTTTGCCTGAGAAGCTGAGAAGCGAGGAGAACATCAAAAAGTATCATGCTGAGTTCTCTGAGGAATACAACAAGAGATGTGTGAACAAGACCAAGCCTTATGAGCATATCTGCGAGGTGCTTGACACGCTTCGCAGTGAGGGCATTATGACGGCGGTGGCTTCAAACAAGCCTGACGGCTTTGTGAACTACATTGTAAAGAATATTTTCGGTGAGAAAGATTTTGACCTGATCGAGGGCAAAAAGGACGGTGTTCCGACAAAGCCTGCGCCTGAGATAATATACAATATTCTTGGCACGCTTGGGGTCAAGGCTGAGGAAGCTGTGCTTATCGGAGATTCTGATGTGGATGTTATGACGGCAAAAAATGCGGGTCTTGACTGCATTGGCTGTGAATGGGGCTTCAGGGGCAGAGAAGAACTTGAAAATGCAGGTGCGAAGTATATTGCGGAAGTTCCGCAGGACATAGTGAGCATTTGTCATGAGATAAACAGGATATAATTAAAACGGAGGATTTCATATATGAGTTTTGTAATGGCTGATTTTTACAAGAGGTTTGTTGACGAGGAGCTTGACAGCGAGGGCAGACTTAAAAGCTTTAAGCTTGACCTGCCTGAGAACTTCAACTTCTCATATGACGTTATAGATGAGCTGGCTAAGAACGTACCTGACAAGGTGGCTATGCAGTGGGTAAATGAGGAGGGTGAGGAGCATATCTTCACTTACAAGGATCTTTCTGAAAAGAGCAGTCAGGTGGCTAACATGATGCTGGCACACGGAGTTAAGAAGGGCGATTTTGTTATGGCTGTTCTTAAACGTCATTATGAGTTCTGGTTCCTTGCTTACGGTCTTATGAAGATAGGCGCTATCCTTGTGCCTGCAACTTGTCAGCTCAAGAAAAAAGACTATGTTTACCGCTTTGACGCTGCTTCTATCTCTTATATCGTGGCAACTGCGGAGGACGATGTTCCTGATCAGGTGGACAGAGCTCTTGAGCAGTACAGCGGAATGAAAGAGAAGTTTATCACTCACGGTGCTAAAGAGGGTTGGATAGATTTTCTCAGCGAAATGGACAAGTATCCAAAGACTTTTGAGAGGATCGAAACACACGTTACTGAGTCAATGCTCATGTATTTCAGCTCAGGTACTACCGGTTATCCTAAAATGGTACTGCACAAGTATTCGCTGGCTGCGGCACACATTATCACTGCTAAGCACTGGCACCACCTTGACGAGAACTCACTGCACCTTACTGTTTCTGAGACAGGCTGGGCAAAGTGTGCATGGGGCAAGATGTTCGGTCAGTTCATCTGCGGTGCGACAACATTCGTATATGACTTCGACAGATTTATTCCTGCAAACGTGCTGAAAGTAATTCAGGATTACAAGCTGACTTCTTTCTGCGCACCTCCGACAATGTACAGATTTTTCATCAAGGAGGGTCTTGAAAACTATGACCTTTCTTCACTGAAATATAGCTGTATCGCCGGTGAGGCTCTTAACCCTGAGGTATTCAACAAGTGGTATGAGTACACAGGTCTTAAGCTTATGGAGGGCTTCGGTCAGACAGAGGGCGCTGTGCTTGTGGGCAATCTTTACGGCATGGAGCCTAAGCCGGGCTCGATGGGTAAGCCTACCCCACTTTACAATATCGGTATAGTTGACAACGAGGGCAAGCCTGTTAAGGTAGGCGAGACAGGCGAGATCGTTGTTTACGCTAAGAGGGGCGAAAACCCTGCGCTGTTCAAGGAGTATTACAGAAACCCTGAGGCAACGGACAACGCTTGGAGATTTGGTATGTATCACACAGGTGACACGGCTTACATGGACGATGACGGCTACTACTGGTATGTTGGAAGAACGGACGACCTTATCAAGGCTTCGGGTTATCGTATAGGACCTTTCGAGATAGAGAGTATCCTTATGGAACACCCTTCTGTACTGGAGTGCGCTATCACGGCGGCTGATGACGCTATCAGAGGCAAGGTAGTTAAGGCTACTATCGTGCTTGCAAAGGGCTACACTGCTTCTCCTGAGCTTGCTAAGGAGCTTCAGAACTATGTTAAGCAGTCAACTGCTCCTTACAAGTATCCTAGAATAGTTGAGTTCGTGGACGAGCTGCCTAAGACTATCAGCGGTAAGATACGCCGTGTTGAGATAAGAGAGAATGACAGCAAGAAGAATAGCTGATTGATTTAGATATGATAAAAGCACAATGCTCTTTGTGGGCGTTGTGCTTTTTGTGTATTGCTTCGACGGGCGAACGCTGTTTGCCCCTACGGAATTTTCAGAATATTTTATATTTTTTGTGGCTATTTCAACTTCCGTGTTGATAAATGTAAACTTTTTTAGAAAATATGATATAATATAGTATAGAATTAAATAAAAAATAGGGTGTAAAACTTGATCGATCTTGATGATTTTTGGTATATAGTCAGATCGCAACATTATACCAAAAAAGAAATGGAAATAATATATGGCAATTTGGAATACGTTCCGCCAAAGCAAATAGATAAACTTTGGAATAAGGCTGTAGACAAATGGGACGATTGGCAAGCTGCACAGCATATAGCTAAGAAATATGATGATGATGGATATCTTCGCAAGAAGGAATAGCATAAACAAAAAATAAGCTGCTACAGAAAAAATCTGTGGCAGCTTATTCTATTCAGAATAGTCCTAATTTTAACCTATCAATATCGGCTCCTGATATCTGTTTATACGAATCCATAAGATTTTGAATCATATTTAATGACGAGCGGGTCGAAGGACCAGTTACATAGTGTATTGTCGGCGAAAATTTATTATACGAAAAAATGGCTTTGGTTTTATAGGCTTGACCATAAAGAACCTTTCCTCTTAGAATTTTATATAAATAACCTTTCCCGTCTCTTGCAATATGCCTAAATGGTTTTGTTAATGATAATTGCTGGATCTTACATCTAAGTCTGTTTGTCATTTTTGAGCAAGGATCAAGTGTATTGAATCTGTCAACAAAAATACTTCCACAGTCTTTACACAAATGTTTGTGGCCTCTTATCTTAAGAGCTGTATAATGTTCATTATTTAGTGCATATCTTTGTTTCAATTTTAGGCGAAACAACAAAAAGATAATCACACTCATCTGCATTTTTCACGCAGTTCAAGTATATCAAATTCATCAATACAAAGCATATTTTGGTTGTGGTTTATTAGCATATTATATCCTTTCATTACAAATTTTTTCGCAGGGGACAAAGTCTAATTACTGAAGATAAGAGGCAACTATCGTTCAGAGTTGACATCATTATTTGCATTATCTCCTCACCCAAACAATCCTCCGTCGATCTGTCCGCAGAAATAAAGATCATTCATAGTCGGCTCGCTTATAACAGCGTTTGGAGTGGGCTTTGTCTTTGATATGGTCTTTGACTTTGTGTCCTCATAATAAATGTTCTCGATAGGCAGCAAACCAATATCCTCTTTGGGAATATCCCACACCATACCCCTTATATGCTCAAAAAGCGCCTCTGGGCTGTCATTAGCGATAACAGAGCCTTTGTTAAGTATGATCAGGTCGTCCGTTATGGTGTCAATATCAGAAACGATATGGGTGGAAATTATTATAATGCTGTCCTTTTTAAGTCGCACCATTATCCTCTTGAATTGCTCACGTTCGAATGGGTCAAGACCAGCAGAAGGCTCGTCAAAAATCAGTATCTCGGGGGAGTTAAGGATAGTCTGTGCAATGGCAAGGCGCTGTTTCATTCCGCCAGAAAATGACTTTATCTTGTCATCAAGATTTTCAGACAGATTCACAAGCCTCAGCACACGCCTTATCTCGTCCTCGATAAGCGGCTCAGGCATTCCTTTTAACAGAGCCGAAAATCTGAGAAATTCGTGGGCGGTGTAGCTTGGATAAAATGGCTGATATTGAAACTGAAAGCTCAGCTTTTCACGATATTTTTCGCCCATTTCAAAAACGTCCTGCTCGTCAAGGGTCACACTGCCACCCGACTTTTTTATCACGCCCGATATGCAGTTCATTATGGTGGTCTTGCCTGCGCCGTTTGGTCCAAGCAAAGCGTTTATGCCCGTATGAAATTCGCAGGTTATGCCCTTGAGCACCTGCTTTTTGCCGTATCTTTTGGATAAGTTTTCTACTCTTAAAACGCTCATATCATCACCACTCCTTATCGGTCAAAGCTTTTTTCATAATATCCGCTGTATCTCCATGCAGTCAGTCCGCTCAAAATCGCTGCAAGATATATGAATACAGCTACCGCTTCCGAACAATCAAAAGCCCTCATATAGTCAAGGTTGTTAAGCTGCCCATTTACGCTTGTGACAGCCGCAAACATATAAGGCGAAAGTGCTCCCACATAATGTGCGGCGGCGGACATGACCGCTATCAGCCCAGAGGTCAGCATAACATATTTTTTCACAGAGCGCACTTGCTTTGCCACAAGCACGAAAATGCCGTAGGTTATAAAAAGCGACATAAGCCTTGTGACATATAGCCATATTATTGTGCCTCTAACAGTTAGCATTAAAGGCGCAAGGTCAAATTGCCACACGCTTTGTAAAGATGAGGTGCTGTACTTGCTCTGATGTAATGTTCCGCTTATAATAAGGTCTGCAAAAAAGCTCAGTGTGAACATTATAAATATCGCCACTGATAAAATTATCTCCCGTGACTTAAAAAACGCTGACGAATTTTTAGATATCCTTATCTGCTGATCCATTCGTTTTTCGTAACTGTCCGCAACAAAAACACCCACAAGCAACAGCACAAATATCGGCATAATATCTACCGCCCGCAATTCGAGATATTTCAAAAACGGCTCGTCATTTATCACCTGCGGTGTTGAAAAGGCAGCGTAAAGTCGGCTGTTTTTCACAAGGTCAGAGGGAATATTAGCGTCTGTTAGACCTTTTCCTGTGCGTGCATAGCTTCTGATGCTTTCGACCATGAAACAACTGCGAAGCTCGGTCTTATACTTGTTCACGGCGGCTGTGATGTTATCGTTATAACCGCCTGCGTAACTCCTCAGCTCATATTCCGTTATGTATTCATCACATTGATCAAGTGTCTTGTCTGCGGAATTTTCTATAAGTTCATTGTATATCTCCGCCGTTTCTTTGTTCATATATACAAGGTTATTAGAAGCGTTAAAGCTACGATACACAGCAAATTTAACGGAAGCTGAAAAAATTATCACTATGACAAAAAGCATCCAAAATTTCTTTAAAAGCCGTGAAGTCTGATAACTATACATACTTTTCATTATCCCACCTGCCTTTCAGCAAGAAGATATGTCCCTGCAGCAAAAACTGCGGTCATGATGAACATAATAGCAAAATAAACAACGTATTCTCGTGCAGGTATTCCCCAAAAATTCATATAACCTGTGTCATTGAGCATATTGGTGTAATTGCCTGTTAAAATGTCAACGGCAGGATTGGAAAAGCTTGTGGTTTTCAGATATAATGGTACAAATATTGGCACAAGGCAGACCGCTCCTGCAAGTATGGTCTTTCTGCTAAGCATTGAAAGAAACATCACAATGCTTGCGGTGAAAAGCGCATAAACAAGTTTTGCGGCAAATACTGCAACTAGATATCCGCCAAAGCTCATATTCGCCGAACTTAGTTCAAAACCGCTCAGATATTGCAAAGGCATATCGAGTTTGAAACCATTGGTATCGTAAATCAAAAGCGTTATAATATCAAATATGTTAATTATCAGCACAAGAATTATCACCGCTACAAAACCAGTACAGAGTTTGAAAAGCGAGAACTTTCTCGCACCTGTTTTGGTTATCCCAAAGCTTTTTATCCTGCTGCTTTGTATCTCTGATGAAAATATGCTGAAAAGGAGCAGATAAACACCGAATGGTATGAGTATTTCAGATGACATATAGTTTTCAAAGCCGTCAGCGGCTCTGGTGTCAATGATCTTATCAGATTTTTCAAGCGCTGTTATAACGGAATCATAGTCTTCTATAAGTTTGTTTGACAGCTTTAAAGAATACTCATCAGTAACGCCACGCCTTGCATTTCGGCTGTAACCTCTCACACGCTCGGATATGAGCTTCAAAGAGTTTTGCTGAGCGTAAAGCTGCCCCTCAATAAGAGAAAACATACTGTCAAGACCCACACCAGCCTGAGAATTTTTCTGAGAAAAATCTATTATCTTTTCCTCAAGCTCCACAGGCAATTCAGCCTGTTTTACACCGCCCGTGTTGTGGTTATTTTGATAGTCGTTTATCTCGTTGTTAAGAGCGTTTTGCTCATCAGCAAGCTTTTGAGCGTCTTGGCTTACAGTTTCCGAGCCGCTTTTAAGATAGGTCATGTATTTTTCGCCATAAGCATAAGAAGGTCTGAGTACAGATATCAAAAAGGCACAGGAAAGCAAAGCCAGCAATAAGCTTATCAAAGCTGACTTCGCCATATCTTTTCTTATCATAAATCTGAGAAGTTTCATATCGTCACACCTCAAATATCAAGTTCCTACATTCCTGCCTGTATCTCCGCATATGTATCATAATCCCATTCGCCGTTTGAAATAAACTTGTGCAGTTTAAAATCTTTATCCACAAGATAAGCGGCTGTATCAGCGTCGGGATCATAGGTCGAAAGCAGGAAATAATCCTCACAGTTATTGAATATCGTCATATAGTCGATATACTCATAGCCGTAAAAATACTTTTCATTGAGCTTAGCATCATCAATTATCTTCTGCGGTTTATTATCGTTATCAAGATAATAAAGCACATACTGATACATTTTGCCATTATCATTTGGCTCACGAACAAGCACTATCATAGTGTTATTGAAATACTGAAAATATCTTACAAAAGATTTGTCTTTAAAAGTGCAAACTGTGTCACTTTTTTCATTATCCTCATTATACCTATACAGCTTGTTTTTGCCATTAGAGTAATACACATCTCCGTCGGCCGGATAATACATATACGGCGTATTTTCGCTTATCTGAGAGCCAACATCAATGCCTGTATCCTTGACGTTCTGAGGGTCTGAAAGTGGAGCTATAAATAGGCGGACTGTATCCGTCTTTGGGCAAAGCCTTGTAAAATAAAGCTTGCCGTCGCTTATGTAATAGGTATTGGCTTTTGTTATCTCGCTTTTGTCAGAGTTTTTGAGAGCGTATTTATATAGCGAATAGCCTGTGCTGAATCCGTTCTCGTCGGTCTCGCTCTTTTTGTATTTGCCCTCAACAAAATAGATATCTCCGTCTTTGTCCATAGACATACAGCCTAATATGCTGTCCTTTGGTGCAGAATACACTTCCGTGACTTCACCGCTGTTGTAATCCACTGTGACAATGCTGTAATCTTCTTTTTGCGTAGCAGAATTATACACTGACCTTACAGCGTATATAATGCCGTCATATATGGTATAGCAGGACAAGTTTGAATACTCTTGAAGCTTGACCTTTATCATTGCAAGGCTGTCGGATTCGATATCATATTCTGCAATGCCGTCATAGGTTTTGTAATACACAAAATTGTTTGCAAATGCAGTAGAAGAAGCTTCAGGACACAAAAGGTTTGTGGGAGAAGCAGAAAGTTCTTGTTGACCCTTTTCAGAAGAAACCGCCTTATCGGATTTTGTGCCAAGAGAAATGAAAAGTGTAACTGCAACTGCGGCAATTATAACTGCGGCTGTTGCGATAATAATTTTAGTTTTCATAATTCACACTCAAGTTCTATTATTGACTATCAACGGAAAGCGTTGTGCTGTAATTGCCATGTACCTTATCATTATAAATATGTACAGTTTTTACTAACTTTGAAGATGTACAACCTTTTACCCCAAACGAATGCTCAATTTTACCTGTGTCAGAGTGAGATGATCCACAACCAGTACCACCAACAGAGGCACTTGCATAAACATAACCGCTGTATTTACAATTTGGATTGTAAACATTGTTATTGTTACTTGATGTCCTAGTCCAAGCTTGACCAGCTACAGTTGAATTTGTTCTTATTCCTGTTACAAAACATGAAATATAAGCATTTGAGCCAGAACCACCAACTGCTCTGCCGTATTTTATGGCTTCATACGCACTAGCCCCAATAACCATAGAACTCATCATCATAACAGCAGCACCCATAGCTGCGATTCTCTTTACGATTTTTTTCATATTAAACGTCCTTTCTCAATGTAAGTGTAATTTTCTTTAAGTTTTGTTGCAGAGTATTTTAACTTCATCATATCACACAATTATTGCAACGAATAATTGTGCATAATGAATATTCACATCTTCATTGGACTCAGCAGCTTTCAATTATATAAACTGAAAAAGCAGTGAAAATGGCTGGTTGAAATACATAAGTTTGTATGGTTTCACAATTGCACGTACTTGTTTTTATTGTTATTGCATAAAAATAGTGTACTGTATCACACCATGCACTATTAATTCTTATTCTACAGAATAGTAGATATCCATTATTTCTGATTCAGATATTTCACCACTTAAACTAAATATATATTCGCCATTATCCCACAAAATATTAATGAAATCATCATTTGTGTATATCATAAACTCATTTCCGAATTTATCTGATGAAGTTTTGAAATGACCACGTTCATTATCATAATATGAAGAATAAGAATCCGCTGTATATTGGTCGAAATATATACTCTTTTTCTTATCATCTGAATAATAGCATAATCCGATATGATCGTCAGTTGAAACACTTTCGCTTTCATCTAAAACAAAGCCTTCCGGAACAGTAATGCTATATTGCTTTTCTATCTTGCTTTTGTGATTGCCTATATCTTTGCTATCATGTTGAACAGATACAACGGTGTGATCATTGAAAATTCGCAGGAAGAAATTCCTTACTGCATTTCTTGCAGGTGCATAGGCGGCAACAGTCGTTGTACCCATAATAGCTGCCGCAATTATGGCAGAAGCGATCCTTCGTCCTGTGGTTTTGATAAGCGGATAATAGATGCGGCTTTGGTTCTTTATGAGCTTTTCTTTTTTGTTCAGATAGTCCTTAGAAAACTCATAATTTTCGTACAATGACAGATCTAGGCTATTTAGTTCGTCGCAATACAAAGGCACAAGCTTTTTTAATTCTGATCGTGTATCACTCATCGTCATTCATATCCTTTCTGAGTATTTTTCGAGCTTTTTCAAGTCTTGATTTTACTCCTCCAACAGATAGATGTAGTTGCTTTGATATTTCATTGACCTTAAAACCATAGAAATATTTCATCATAATAACGTCACGATAAATATCAGGCAACTTTTCGACCATATCAGCAACAATAAGCTGTTCAAAGTGGTCATATTCTTCAGATATCTCCTTGATTTTTTCATCTATCTGGACATTGATACTGTGTTTGTTTTCTTTTGCAAGAATATCGATACACACGTTTCTATTAATAATAACTGTATAAGCGACTATTTCGGCTGGTTCTAAACTATGAATTTTTTTGAAATTTTCTGCTAACGCCAAAAATGTTTCAGAAACAGCTTCCTCCGCCAATGCGTTGTTATGTAACCTTGACATTGAGAATACGAACAATTTTCTTTCAAGAGAGTCATATATTTTTCTGAACTTTGATTTATCATCATCGTCGATCAGCGTCATACAAACAGCGAGCACTTGATCACCTCTGTCTAATTTTGTAATAAACTTAGTATAGCATTATTTATATATAATTTCAAGGGGGATGTTTTGTAGAAGTAAAATCTTGTTGATTGTGAAATGTTTCTTAACATCAACACAGAAGTTGGAATAGCCAAGTTTTAATATATCTTGCAAAAATCAGATTTGTGTATTATAATATAGTGTAACGGCTCATGCTGTGAGATAACAAAATAAAATACGAGGGGATAACGATGACAAAAAGAAAACAATGTGCGGCTCTTGCGCTTGCATTGACGCTGACAATTTCTATGTTCGGCTGTGAAAAAGACAAAGAAACAACACAGTCGTCTGCGGTGTCGCAGATAAAGACAAGCGACTCAGCTCAACCAAGCAATGTGAAGGTCAAGGAATACAAATTTCCGGAGTTTCTGAATAAAATAAAAAGCCTTGACGAGCTTTCACGAAAGCTTTATACAAGCTTTGACAGCACTCAGTATGTTGCCGAGGTTGATGAGCAGCCTTTTGAGGAATATAAATGTGAAAAGCTTCTTGCAGATCTTTTCTTCACTTATCGTGACGGCAGAGCAGTGGGACTTCTTGACAAGTCCGGAAACGTTGTGCTTGAAGCTGATGAGTACACTGAAATAACTGTGGTTAGCAATGGTATTCTACAGCTTTCCTATGATAAAGAGCGCAACGCTCCTATGCAGTATATGAAATATGACAGCGACGGAAATTTAAGTGACTATAAGCATAAGAAATTCTCCGCTGACAGCCTTTATACATATGAGTCGCAGGCTGATGACAGCGGCACGGACGCTGTTTATTCACTTATGATTCCTGACGGTAAAAATGTTGTGTCATCAGACGGCTCGGATAAGTGGGATTCTGTTGAGGAAATATCAGCCGACAGCATAGATACAAATAAGGCGTACAAAGGCTTTTATAAGCTCACAAAGAATGGCGGCATATACTATGCTTGCTTTGACGACTTTTATAATTATGATATCTACGAGGGCGCATATGCAAAGGTTTGTGTGAAAGTAGGCGGAGAATACGGAGAATGCTATCTTGCCGATCATGATGATTACACCGAGCTTGTGAAAATGATAGACAGCTTCGGCAACGCTTCATACAGGACGGCTCCGTCTAAGGATCCGGGTCTTGATTTTATACAGATAACTCTAGGACTTAAAGAGAACACCAAAACAGAGATAACTATTTCTTCTGACGGCTATTGCCTGACGGACACCATAGAAGCTGCTGAGGGTGAGGCTGTGAACAAGTATTTCTCCTATCTTGACAAGGAAGATTTCGCAGATCTTATACTTTGGTGTGAACAGGTGCTTGCTGAGGAGTATCAAAAATAGATTTAAACTTTTTATAAATAATTTGCAGGATAGCGTAAAATTCCTGCAAAATTGTTTTTTTTAGCCCTTGCAAGTTGTTGACATTAGGTAGAACTTGTGCTATTATATTAAAGGTGTGGCGGTTTTCCTGCATATTTTCAATGAACACTGCAAATACTTCTCTTGTGACGAAAGTTACTAATGAAGAACGGGAGGTATCTGAGTGTCTGAACAAGAAGAAAATGTAGAGAGCGAAAAGCTTGCTGAGGATATAAGGCAGATAAAGGAAATGGGTTCTGTCACATTGCCGGATGCAAAGCACGTTATACACTGCCTGAACATTATCGGTCAGGTGGAGGGGCATTATATTTTGCCTGCACAAAACAAGACAACCAAGTATGAGCATATCATACCTGCCCTTGTTGCTATCGAGCAGGATAGAAGCATTGAGGGGCTTGTGATAATCCTCAACACTGTGGGCGGAGATGTGGAAGCAGGACTTGCCATTGCAGAGCTTATTGCCAGCATGAAAACGCCTACTGTGTCAATGGTTGTGGGCGGAGGTCACTCCATAGGCGTGCCGCTGGCGGTGTGTGCCAAAAAGTCATTTATAGTGCCAAGCGCCACAATGACCATACACCCTGTTAGAATGAATGGGCTTGTGCTGGGAGTACCCCAGACGCTTTCCTACTTTGACAAAATGCAGGAAAGGATAGTTCGCTTTGTGTGCGATAATTCAGCCATAAAGCCTGAGCGTTTCCGTGAGCTTATGATGTCAACGGGCGAGCTTGTAATGGACGTTGGTTCTGTTATCGACGGGGAGCAGGCTGTAAAAGAGGGGCTTATCGACAGGCTCGGAGGGCTTTCCGAGGCGATAGACTGCCTTTATGATATGATAGAAAACAGTTCTGAAAAGGAGAAAGCTGAAAATGTTTCAGACAATAATCGACCTTTATGACGTATTCAGGACTGACGTAGATATCGGAGAAGAGTTTGAGGATGATGATACTGCTGTGGACACAGACCCGGCACATTATCTCAGCCGTGACGGCTTTTATCTCTGACAAATAACAAAATTTCGGAGGACAGCAATGGGTATCATCAATGCGATTTTTCAGGCTATAATTCAGGGCTTGACGGAGTTTCTTCCAGTTTCAAGTTCAGGACATCTTTCACTGTATCAGCATTTTACAGGAAACAGCGGAGAGGGAGCTTTGTTTTTCTCGGCGATACTTCACCTTGGCACGCTGGTAGCAGTATTTGTGGCTTTCAGGAAGACAATATGGGATATGATAAAAGAGCTTGGCGTTATGATAAAGGATATTTTTACAGGCAAGTTCACTCTTAAAAATATGAATCCTCCAAGGCGTATGATAGTTATGATAATTGTTTCCTGCTTCTGCCTTGTACCGTTCCTGCCATTTAAGGGCTGGTTTGAGGGCATTGCAGAGGATTCAAGCATTTTCGCAGAGGGTCTATGTTTCCTTTATACATCGGCAATACTTTTTATGTCAGACCGCTGTGTAAAGGGTAAAAAGACTCAGGGCGATATAGCTTATAAGGACGCAATAACGGTCGGACTTTTTCAGGGAGTTGCACTGCTGCCCGGCGTTTCAAGATCAGGATCGACTATCTCAGCAGGACTTTTCTCAGGCATGAACAGAGAAACATCGGTAAAGTATTCTTTCATTCTGGGCATACCTGTTATACTTATGAGCTGTCTGCTTGAAGTCAAGGACGCAGTTTCAACACATACTGATATAGATTGGGTTAGCTGTGCAGTTGGATTTGTAGTTGCCGCATTTGTGGGACTTTGTGCTATCAAGCTTGTAAACTGGCTCGTTAAAACGGATAAATTCAAGGTGTTTGCTTATTATACCCTTGTGCTTGGCGTCATAGTCCTTGTTATCTCATTTATCGAGATGTGCATGGGTCACCCTATATCATTTGCAAAGTAATGACATAAGATAATACAGTTTCTGTGAAAAAGCTTGAAATTCTGTTTTCAGGCTTTTTTGTGGGTTATAAAGGCAAATAACATTTTGCCTTTATTTGCTTAAATAAGACAAATACCGAAAGGAATGGTAAAATAAATGGCAGCTCAAAAGAAAGGCTCAAAGCCTGCGCCAAAGCAGACAGCGGCAAAGAAAAAGTCCGCACAAAAGCCTGCGCAAGCTGCAAAAAAGAATACAAAACAGCAAAAGCCTCAGAGCAAGCCGCCACAGTCAAATTCCATGACAGCAGTGAGAGAAAGAGAGAACAGACGCTTCTGGTCTTACATACTTTTCTTTTTCGGCATACTTGAACTGCTTATCACGTTCGTGGAGGGGGACGGCTTATGGAAATGGCTCCATGAGCTGAACCGAGGACTTTTCGGCGTGACAGTATTTCTGTTTGCACCTATGATAATCTATGTTGCACTTATGATAGCTTCAGATGTGACCCACAACAAGGTCATAGCGAAGGTGGTGGAGGGAAGCGTTCTTATGCTTCTTATAAGCGGCATGGCTCAGATAATCCAAGTGGGCTCTGTGGACGGAAGTTCGTTCTGGCTCAAACTTGTGGGGCTTTTCAATGATGGAAAACAGCTCCGTGGCGGCGGACTTGCAAGCGCATTGCTTGGCTGGCCTTTGCTTTCGCTTTTCAAGAGAGTTGGCGCAGGTATCGTTATCGTGCTTGTGGCGTTCACTTTTATAATGCTGCTTACAAATGTTACGCTTCCGCAGCTTCTAAAGGCAGTTTCAAAGCCTTTTGTAAAGAGCTATGAAGCGGTGAACGAGGAGCGTATCGAGCGTGCGGCTCAGCCTCCGAAGCCTCCAAGAGAGAAGAAAGAGCCAAGGCGTAACGGCAGGGTTGATATTGCAAAGTTCTATCCTGATGATGGCCCTGACACTGCGGCGGAAGCCTTTGTGCCTGTTGCAGAGGAAGAAGCTGCCGACAAGGTGGACGCCTCAAAGATAGATATGCCGGTCCACCCTGTGAAAGCTCCTGTGATAACACATGAAAAGCTTGAAGAAACGGCTAAGACTACCGATAATGAGGAGCTTAAAAAGATAATAGAAAACGCTATAGGCGACAGCAGAGAAGAAAAGAAGTCCAAGGACGAGCCTGTTAAGCCACCTGTAGTGAATGTTGATAAGAACGGTCAGACAACGTTCTTTGAGAAAGATAATAAAATATCTGCTTACGTTTATCCACCTGTGGATATACTCAAATATGCTAAAAATCCTGTGGCTTCCGAGATAGTTCAGCAGGAGATTCAGGAGAAATCTGCGAAGCTTGTGGAAACGCTTGAAACATATGGCGCTAAAACAAGGATCGTGGGCATACACAGAGGCCCTTCGGTTACAAGATATGAGCTTCAGCCTGCAGCAGGTGTAAGAGTGTCGAAGATAACGGGTCTTGCAGACGATATCGCACTTAACCTCGCAGCAATGAGCGTTCGTATCGAAGCTCCTGTTCCGGGCAAGGCGTGCATAGGAATAGAAGTGCCGAACGATCATAGAGATACGGTTTCTCTCCGTGAGCTTATCGACAGCGAGGAATACAGAAAGGCAAAGGGCAAGCTTACCTTTGCAGTGGGCAAGGATATCGAGGGTAATATCATTATCGGCGATATCGCCAAAATGCCGCATATGCTCGTTGCAGGTACAACAGGTTCAGGTAAGTCTGTTTTTACAAACTCTATCATACTTTCTATACTTTACCATGCGTCGCCTGACGAAGTAAAGCTTATTCTTATCGACCCTAAGAAAGTCGAGTTTCCTATTTATAATAAGATACCGCATTTGCTTATCCCTGTTGTTACCGAGCCTTTAAAGGCGGCTGGTGCGCTTGGCTGGGCGGTAAATGAAATGAACAAGCGTTATCTTATGTTCGAGGCGAACAATGTAAAGAACTTGCAGGAGTTTAATGACATGGTTCTTGAAGAACGCAATAAGCCTGCCGAGGAGCAGGACGAAGTCCGTGCAAAGATCGACCTGCTGCCGCAGATAGTTATTGTGGTCGATGAGTTCGCCGATCTTATGATGGCTGCGAGAAGCGAGGTAGAGGACTCAGTTTTAAGACTTGCACAGCTCGCCCGTGCGGCAGGAATACATATGATAATCGCAACGCAGTCCCCTAGGGCGGACGTGTTGACAGGACTTATCAAGTCAAATATCCCATCGAGAGTTTCTCTCAGTGTATCCAGCAACGTTGACTCACGAGTTATACTTGATGAAAGCGGTGCTGAGAAGCTTCTTGGAAACGGTGACCTGCTTTATAAGCCTGTTGGCGTTAAAAAGCCTATAAGAATGCAGAGCGGCTATGCAGCGACTTCTGAGATAAGAGAGGTTGTAAACTTCCTCAAGAACGAGCATACCGCAGAATACAGCGACGAAGTTATCGCAGAGGTGGAGGAGAATACTCCACAGCCAAAGGACAGCGGTTCGGCAGGCAGCGATAATGTTTCCGTAAATCCTGATGATGACCTTGTAAATCAGGCAATATCCATAATCGTGCAGACAAATAACGCTTCTACTGCGTTCTTGCAGAGAAAGCTAAAGCTCGGTTTCCCTAGAGCCGCCCGTATCATGGATGAGATAGAGGAAATGGGCATAATAGGACCACAGGAAGGCTCTAAGGCACGAAAGATAAACATAACAAAAGAAGAATGGGCTGAAATGCAGGCAAGAAGATAGCTCTGGCGGAAAGGGATAACATGGCAGGCAGATCTGTGAAAAAGAAAAATTCGACAGCACCGCTTAAAAAGGCGATAACGCTCATAGCGGTTTTTGTGGTGCTGCTTTTTACAGTGCTTGACCTGACAGGGTTAGTTTCTTTCGACAGCTTGCTTATCAAGGCTGGCGTTGAGGACAAGCCGGCGGAACACGCTCAGACAGAGGTGCACTTTATCGATGTTGGTCAGGGCGACAGCACCCTTGTGATATCACAAGGGGAGGCTATGCTCATTGACAGCGGCGATAAAGATGACAGCAATAAAATAGAAAAATATCTTGAAAAGCAGGGAGTGACAGAGTTAAAATATCTCATTGCCACCCACCCTCACGCTGACCATATTGGTGAAATGAGCGAGATAATAGACCAGTTTCAGGTGGATAAATTCATTATGCCGAAAGTCAAGGCTGATATGACGCCCACCACAACGATATATGAGAAAATGCTCAAAAGCATAAAGGCAAAGGGCTTGAAGATAACACAGGCAAAGCCTATGGAATTTGAGCTTGGAAGCTGTAAGGTTGAGCTTTTCACACCAAAAAAGGATTATGATGATCTTAATAACTATTCCACCCTTGTGAAGATAACAGACGGTGAGAACAGCTTTCTTATCACGGGGGATTGCGAGACCACTGAGGAGAAAGATATACTTTCTCAGGGTTATGATGTTTCCGCAAAGGTGCTTAAAGCAGGTCATCACGGCAGTTCCACTTCTTCGGGGGTCGATTTTCTTAACAAGGTCATGCCGAGATATGCTGTTATATCCTGCGGCAAGGGCAACAAGTATGGTCATCCACACGAGAAAACTGTCACAAGGCTGAAAAAATATGCTTCCCATTTGTATGTCACTGCAGATGTGGGAACGATAGTTTTCAGCTCAGATGGCGAGGGGCTGAGCGTTTCTGCTGAAAAGGGAGAAAAGTGATATGGAAGAGATTCTTATAGTTGACAGGATAGAAAACGGCTATGCCGTGTGCGAAACTGAAAAGGGAGAAAACAAGGATATACCGCTTTCTGAAACAAAAGACGTTCACGAGGGTGACGTGCTTATCTTAAAGGACGGCGTTTATATCCCGGATAAGGACAAAACAGAAGCAAGAAGAAAAAGGATACTCGCCCTACAGGAAGACCTGTGGGCTTGATTATATGCTGAGAGGTATAGATAGAAATGGAAAAAGATTTATTTACGCTTATCAATGAAAAGCTTTCAGGCTTATCAAAGGGACACAAGCTTATTGCGAACTACATTCTCTCCCACTATGACAAAGCGGCTTTTATGACGGCTCAGAAGCTTGGAAAAACCGTGGGCGTCAGCGAATCAACGGTGGTAAGATTTGCCTCAGAGCTTGGCTATGACGGCTATCCTGCCCTTCAAAAAGGCTTGCAGGAGCTTATGAGAAACAAGCTTACAACTGTTCAGAGAATAGAGGTCACTTCCGACCTTATGAGCAGTGACAACGTGCTTGAAAGGGTGCTCAACCTCGACATCGACAAGATAAGGCGTACTTTGGAGGAAACTTCAAAGGAGGACTTCAACAACGCCGTTGACACTATCGTATCCTGCAATACCCTTTACATAATGGGTACGAGAAGTGCAGCTTCTATCGCTTCGTTCCTTGCTTATTATCTGGGACTTATTTTCCCTCATGTAAAACTCGTTCAGAGTACAACTACTTCTGAGCTTTTTGAGAAAATAATGAGAATAGACGAAAAGGACGCCATGATAGGCATTTCTTTCCCAAGATATTCAAAGCAGACCGTCAAGGCACTTAAATATGCAAAGAGCAACGGTGCGAATGTTATAGCTATAACAGACTCAAAGGCTTCGCCTATCGCAAAGTATGCAGACAGTCTGCTCCTTGCAAGAAGCGATATGGCATCGTTCGTTGATTCTCTCGTTGCACCGCTGAGCCTTATAAATGCACTTATCGTTGCGGTATCAATAAGAAATATCGACAGAGTGTCCCAGACCTTTGAACGTCTTGAAAAGGTCTGGGCTGAGTATGACGTTTACGCAAAAAGCGAGGAAGATACACAGTGAGAAGATTTGACGCAGTTATAGCAGGCGCAGGTGCGGCAGGAATGTTCTGCGCTGTTCAGCTTGGCTGGCGTGGAAAGAGCGTGGCGGTTATCGAGCATAGCGGCTGTCAAGGCAGAAAACTCATGATAACAGGCAAGGGCAGGTGTAACGTCACAAACAACTGCACCGCTGACACTGTTATGAAAAATATTCCACGCAACAGCAAGTTCATGTATTCAGCACTGAGCAGATTTGCTCCGGAGGACGTTATGAGCTTCTTTGAGTGCCTTGGTGTGGAGCTTAAAACAGAGCGTGGCAACAGGGTTTTCCCTGTGAGCGACAACGCAAAGGATATCGTCAAGGCTCTTGTGAAAGCCTGCGAGGACAGTTGTGTGCAGTTTATCGACGATGAGGTAAAAGAGCTTATCATAAAGGACGGCAGAGCAGAGGGTTTTAAATGCGAGCATGGGGATTATTATGCAGACAGCGTTATCGTTGCAACTGGCGGAAAGTCCTATCCACGGACAGGCTCAACAGGCGACGGCTATAGGTTTGCGAAGTCTGTGGGGCATAAGGTCACGGCAATAACTCCGTCACTTTGCCCTGTAGTCACTTATGAGCGTGAGGAATGTGCTTCTGCAATGGGGCTTTCCCTTAGAAACTGCACCCTAACTCTTCGTGAGGATGACAGAGATAAGCCGCTTTTCCACGAGCTTGGAGAAATGCTTTTCACACACTTTGGTCTGAGCGGACCGCTTGTACTTTCGGCTTCGGCTCACCTTGGTGATATGAACAAGTCAAGGTATTATATGGATATCGACCTTAAACCTGCACTGAGCCATGAACAGCTCGACAGCAGGATACTTCGTGATTTCGGAGATTTTCCAAACAGAGATTTTCAGAATTCACTGGGCAAACTGCTGCCTTCAAAGATAATACCACTTATAATAAAAAGGTGTGGCATCGATCCTGAGATAAAAGTAAATCAGATAACCCGTGAGGAGCGTGAAAGACTTGTTTCCACAGTGAAAAAGCTAACGTTCACAGTGAAGTGTATGCGCCCTGTAGAGGAAGCTATCATAACCCGTGGAGGAGTTGATGTTTCGCAGATAGACCCACGGTCAATGGAGTCAAAGCTGTGTAAAGGACTTTACTTTATCGGTGAGGTGCTTGACGTTGACGCTTATACAGGGGGCTTTAATTTGCAGATAGCGTTTTCCACGGCGTATAGCTGTGCGGATAAAATAGGATAAGGAGATTTTGATATGGGAATAAACGTGGCTCTCGACGGACCTTCCGGAGCAGGAAAGTCCACTATCGCAAAGGCGGTAGCGAAAAAGCTTGAATATGTATATGTAGACACAGGTGCGATGTACCGCTCTATAGCTTATTATGTTATAAGCAAGGGTGCAGACCTTTCTGACCCTGAGCAGATAAAACCTCTTCTTGGTGATATATCTATAAAGCTTTGCTACACAGAAGCAGGGCAGAGAGTAATGCTCAATGACGAGGACGTTTCAGACAAAATAAGAACGCCTGAGATATCCATGGGTGCGTCAAAGGTGTCTGCTGTACCTGAAGTAAGAGAATTTCTGCTTGAACTTCAGAAGAATATCGCAAAAGAAAACAACATCATCATGGACGGCAGAGATATCGGCACTGTGGTTTTGCCAAACGCTGACGTGAAGATATTCCTAACAGCCGCTCCAGAGGCAAGAGCAGAAAGACGTTTCAGGGAGCTTCAGGAAAAGGGCGACAAGTCTACATATGACGAGGTATTGCAGGATATAATCCAGCGTGACTATAACGATACACACAGAGAGATAGCACCGCTGAAAAAGGCTGATGACGCTGTTGAGGTGGACTCTACTGAGTTGACTCTTGAAGAGTCTGTTGAGGCTATCTACAAGGTAATAACCGACAAGACTAAAAAAAAAGAGCGTAAGATAAAAGAGATAATGCCTGTCAGACCTGTGAAAAAAGAACACAAGCTTGGTCATTTCCATATGTTTTGGTACACAGTGCTGAGATATATCGTTATCGGACTTTATCATCTGTATTTTAACATCACATTCGAGGGTACGGAAAATATCCCAAAGGACGGCGGGAATATATTCGCTTCAAACCACAGAAGCTATCAGGACCCTGTTTTTATCGCACTGCCAACAAGAGTGCCGCTTTCTTATATGGCTAAGGAGGAGCTTTTTCATCAGAATGTGTTCTTCACTCTGCTTATAAAAGCGTTCGGAGCATTCCCTGTCACAAGAGGAAAGGGCGACACTCAGGTCATAGATACATCTATAGAAAAGCTTGAAAAGGGCAGAAACCTTGTCATCTTCCCTGAGGGAACACGTTCAAAGGACGGCAAGGTAGGAAAGGGCAAAACAGGCGTTGCATTGGTGGCGGCTGTGGCTCAGGTGCCTGTGGTCCCTGTTGGTATCAATTTCGAGGGCAAGCTCAAATTCAGAAAGCGTGTAGTTGTAAGATTTGGCAAGCCTATAGTGCCTGGCGAGATAGGCGTTACAGCCACAGACCCTCATTCTCTTAGGACTATCAAGAACGAGATCATGAAAAATATCACGGAGTTGGTACATTAAATGTTAACAAAGTGTAAAATTTGCGTTGCAAAGACCGCAGGTTTCTGTTTTGGTGTAGACAGAGCCGTAAAAATAGTGTATAATGAATTAGATAACCGAAATAATGTTGTAACGTTAGGCCCAATCATTCACAATCCAAACGTAGTTTCTGACCTTGAAGCAAAAGGAGTTTACTCCACCGATGTGGATAAGGTCACGAAAGACCAGACAGTTGTTATCAGATCCCACGGAGTTGGACTGGACGTGTATGAAAAGCTTGCAAAGGTAGGTGCGGAAGTAATTGACGCTACCTGTCCCTTTGTGGCAAGGATACACAAGATAGCAGCCGAAAAATCGGGCGAGGGATACGTTATTCTTATCGCAGGTGATGAGGCTCACCCGGAAATAATGGGTATAAGAGGTCATTGCAGCGGAGAGAGTTATGTGTTCAGTTCATGTGACGATTTTGAAAATTTGGTGAAAGAGAAAGATTTTTCGTCAAAAAAGGTTGCAATTCTGGCTCAGACAACGTATAATAAGAATATGTGGAGAAAGTGCGAAGAGCTTTTTGAGAGGTATCTGCCTGAGGCTGTGGTGTATAACACCATATGCAGTGCCACTTCTGAAAGACAGAAGGAGGCGGCGGAGCTTGCGAAGGCTGCCGACATAATGATAATAGTCGGAGGGCTGCACAGCTCCAATACTCACAAGCTTAAAGCCATATGCGATGAATATTGCAAATGTTGGCTTGTAGAGGACGCCGAAGGACTGAGGGCATGTGATATTGACTTATCAGGTGCAAAATTTATCGGGATTTCTGCTGGTGCATCGACGCCGGCTTATATAATCAAGGAGGTACAACAGACCATGAGTGAAATGTTGAACAATGTTGACGAAGAATTTAATTTTGAGGAGGAACTGGAAAAGACTCTGAAAAAAATACATACGGGAATGAAGGTTGAGGGCATTGTCACCGATATCAATAACGGTGAAGTAGCCGTAGATATCGGAACAAAGCACACAGGCTATATTCCTGCATCTGAGCTTACAGATGATCCTACTAAGAAGCCAGAGGATATCGTAAAGGTAGGCGACAAGATCGATCTGATCGTTCTTAAGACAAATGACCAGGAGGGTATCGTTACACTTTCTAAGAAGAAGGTTGACGCAGTTCTTGGTTTCCAGAAGATAGTTGAGGCTAAGGAAGCTGACGCTACACTTACAGGTACAGTTACAAACGTTGTTAAGGGCGGTGTACTCGTATCAGCTAACGGTGTTAAGGTATTTATCCCTGCTTCACAGGCAGCTCCAAGAAGAGATTTCGATCTTAACGATCTGCTCAAGCAGTCAGTAAGCTTCAAGATCCTTGAGGTAAACGAGGCTAAGCAGAGAGCAGTTGGTTCTATCCGTGCAGTAGCAAGAGAGGAAAGAGCAGCAGCTCAGGCTAAGTTCTTTGAGACAGCTCAGATCGGTTCTGAGGTAGAGGGTACAGTTAAGTCTATCACAGATTACGGCGTATTCGTAGATCTCGGTGGCGTTGACGGTCTTATCAGAAGAATGGATCTTTCTTGGAACAGGATCAAGCACCCTTCAGACGTTGTTTCTGTTGGCGATAAGATCACTGTTACTATCAAGGATATTGACAGCGAAACAAAGAAGGTTTCATTGACATATAAGAAGGCTTCAGAGAATCCATGGGAGATCTTCAAGGCTAACTATGAGGTAGGTCAGGTAGTTAAGGCTACTGTTGTTTCTATCACAAGCTTTGGTGCTTTTGCACAGATCATTGACGGTATTGATGGCCTTATCCATATCTCTCAGATCGCTAACCAGAGAGTAAACAATGTTGCAGATATCCTTTCTGTAGGTCAGGTAGTTGACTGCCAGATCACAGAGATAGATCTCGACAAGAAGAGGATCAGCCTGTCTATGAGAGCTTTGCTTCCTGCTGATGACGAGGCTTCTGAGGACGCTGAATAAGCAATAAAATTCATGGGGGCGAGTGATCGCCCTCGTTTTTTATTTTCAATGAAATAACGGCAGCTTTGTTCTGTCAAAAAATCCTTAGAAAAAACTAAAGATTTACCGAAAAGACTTAACTTTTTGATTCGTATGTGGTATAATAATATCAGATCAAATAAAGACGAAAGGTTAAATTTATGGATGAAATAAAAAACACGGCAGTGAAAAAACGCAAAAAGAAAAGATCCACTAATCCTGCTGTCAGAGTTCTCAAAATATTAGGCACAGCTTTGCTGTCGATATTCCTGATACTCATTATCACCTGTTCTATATTTGCAACAGTTCTGACTATTTACGTCCTTAACTTTGCAGATACCACAACAACTATCAGCCTTGACAAGACGGAAACAAGCAACATTTCGAGATTTTTGTCTGTCAACCCTGACTATGATGAAGATGATGAGGATTCACAGGAGTATGACCTTTATTATGCTCTGAAAAACAGCAATAAGCACGTTGTATGGGCTGATCTTGAGGATATCCCTCAGTATGTTCAGGACGCTTTTGTGTACACCGAGGACGAGAGATTTTATTCTCATGACGGCGTTGACTTCAAGAGAACGTTCGCTTCATTTGTCAATGTATTCATTCCGATATACGGCGGCAGACAGATAGGTGGTTCGACTATCACTCAGCAGACTATCAAGAACATCACGGGTGATGACTCCAGAGATTCTATCCATGGTATCGAGCGTAAGATACGAGAGATCTTCCGTTCTATCAACGTGGAAAAGACCTACACAAAGGAAGATATCCTCCAAAGCTATCTTAACCTTGTGCCACTGACAACTCAGGAGTATGATATCATCGGAGTTCAGGCTGCTGCAAACTTCTATTTTGGCAAGGACGTAAAGGATCTTAACCTTGCTGAGGCAGCTTCACTTGCGGGTATGACAAGCTGGCCTGCTGCAAACAACCCATATGATAATATGAAAAACAACAAGCTCAGACAGAAGTATACGCTGGATCATATGCTCGATAACGGTGCAATTTCTGAGCAGGAATATAACGAAGCCCTCAACTATGAGCTTAAAATAACAGGCGATATAACCTACACGAGCTCAACTATCTATGAGGACGAAACAAAAGATCAGGGTCCGACATCTTATTTCATGGACGCTGCTATCAATCAGACTATACAGATAATCGCTGACTATTATGGCATTTCATGGGAGGACGCTTCCGCAAGACTTTATGACGGCGGATTTACTGCATATACCACTGTTGACAGAAGTATGCAGAAGAAGGTCGAGAAGGAAATGCAGAAGCAAAGTAATTTCACCACCTATGAAATGAACAAAAAGGACGATACTCTGTGGTCAGGCTTTATCGCCATGGACTATCAGGGCAATGTTAAGGCTATCGTCGGCGGACGTGATAAGAAAAAGGAGTCGAGAGTTTACAACATTGCTACCGATGCCAAACGTTCACCTGGTTCTTGTATCAAGCCTATAGCTTCATACGCTCCTGCATTGGATCAGGATCTTATGACATGGTCAACGCTGTTCACTGATGAGCCTATCACTATTAAGGTAAAGGGCAAGGACAAAAAGTGGCCTGTAAACTATTCGGAAACAGGCGACAGTGCAAACTGGTCTTATCAGCAGCTTACAACTGTAGAAATGCTCACAAGGTCGCTGAACACTCTTCCTGCACAGCTTATCAAAAAAATGACACCTGCTTATTCCTATAACTTCCTTAAGGAAAAGCTTGACATCACTACGCTTGCAGACTCCGACGCTGACTATTCGCCAGTAACTGTCGGCGGTCTTACAAATGGTACTAAGCTTGAGGAACTTGTAGGCGCTTATATGATATTCGGCAATGGCGGTAAGAAGTATGACGTTACCTACGTTTCAAAGGTAGAGGACGCTGACGGAAACGCTATCTATGAAAAGAGCGACGGATACAAGCAGGCTATCAGCGAGTCTACCGCTTACGTTATGAACAGAATGATGCAGAATGTTATAACTCAGCAGGACGGTACCGGTAGATATGCTAAGCTAAACAATACTGACCTTGTCGGTAAGACAGGTACTTCATCTGACTGGTTTGACCTCTCATTTGTAGGCTGTACTCCTGACTACGTTTCAGGTATCTGGATAGGTTATGAAAACCCTGCCACTATCCCTACGAACGAGTATCAGAATATCGGTGCGATTTGGAAGAATGTTTTTGGCGATATCGCTGAGAATGAGAAGCATAAGTCATTTGACAAGACTTTCAAAATGCCTGATACAGTTGAAAAGCTTACCTACTGCACAAAGACAGGTAAGCTTGCGTCAAATTCATGCTATAGCACGGCAACTGGATATTACAAGAAGTCCAACGAGCCTGAGTATTGCAGCGGAAATCATTAAAATTAAAGCCTCCATAACTCTATGGAGGCTTTTTTGAAAGGAAATCATTATGGAAAATAAACTGCGAATGTGCGTTCCATGCCATTTTGGGCTTGAAAGCGTGCTTGCATATGAGATAAAAAAGATAGGCGGTGAAAATCTTACCACAACTGACGGCAAGATAAGCTTTGAAGGTGGCTTTGACGTGCTTGCAAAGGCAAATCTTTGGATCGCCACAGGAGAGCGTGTACTTATCGAGCTTGGCAGCTTTAGAGCAGAAAGCTTTGAACAGCTTTTTGACGGTGTTATGAATCTTCCGCTGGAGAACTTTATCGGCAGGGAGGACGCTTTCCCTGTTAAGGGTCATGCCCTTAATTCAAAGCTTCATTCTATCCCTGATTGTCAGAAGATAATCAAAAAAGCCTGCGTTAAAAGACTTGAAAAAGCCTATGGCATAAGCTATTTTGAGGAAACTGCAGCGAAACATCAGATACAGTTTGCTATCCATAAGGACATTGCGACTATCTATCTTGATACATCAGGTGTAGGACTTCATAAGCGTGGCTACAGAAGAAATTCCAACGACGCACCTATCAAGGAAACACTTGCCGCAGGTATAGTTGACCTTGCAAGAGTTCGTGCGGACTCAGTTGTGGTGGATCCTATGTGCGGTTCAGGTACATTTCTTATTGAGTCGGCATACAAGGCACTGAAAGTTGCACCTGGTCTGAGAAGAAATTTTGCGGCAGAGCAGTGGTCACAGATACCTGAAACAGCGTGGCGCAATGCAAGAGCCGAGGCTATGGACGCTATCGACAGGCAGGGCGCATTCAAGGCATTTGGCTTTGATGTTGATGATATAGCGGTTGAGCTAACAAGAAACAACGCTAAAAAGGCAGGAGTAAGCTCAAAGCTTACAGTAAAACAGCAGGATATCTCAAAATACAGCCAGATAGAGGGTTCGATAACAATTGTCAATCCCCCATATGGCGAGCGTATGCTTGAAATAAAGGAAGCCGAGGAGCTTTATAAGAAAATGGGACAAAGACTTTGCCCGTCAAAGGAGAGCCCATGCTATATAATCTCCCCACATGAGGAGTTTGAGATGTTTTTCGGCAAAAAGGCTGACAAAAAGCGCAAGCTTTACAACGGCATGATAAAATGTAATCTGTATATGTATTTCAAGTGAGGTGCGTGGTGGGTTTGAAATTATCAGAACTTGACGGAATCGTATTCGATATGGACGGCGTTATTTTCGACAGCGAAGTAATAGGTCTTGAAAGCTGGGAGCGCCTTGGAAAGAAATATGGTCTGACCAACGTTCACGAAAATGCTATGAAGTGCATTGGCAGAAGCACTGTTGATACAATGGCTATCCTAGAAGCCGCATATGGTGACAAAGTGTCAATACCCGAACTTTATGACGAAGCAAAAGTCATTTGTGCAGATATTATCGCTGAGCGTGGTTTGCCTCTGAAAAGTGGAGCAAGGGAGTTGCTTTCTTATCTTAAAGAGCGTGATATAAAGGTAGGACTTGCTTCATCAACGTCTTACAAAGGGGTTATCAAAAATCTAAAGGGAGCAGGTCTGCTTGATTATTTCCATGTGATTATTGGCGGAGATATGATAAAACATTCAAAGCCACAGCCTGAGATATATTTACTTGCCTGTGAGAAGCTGGGAGTAAGGCCTGAGAAAACTGTTGCTGTAGAGGACTCTTACAATGGCATAAAGGCGGCTTACAATGCAAAGATGATACCAATAATGGTGCCAGATCTTATTGCACCGACAGATGAGATATTGTCAATGGTGTACAAGAAAATGGACAGTTTGGACGCTGTTCTTGAATATTTAAAAGCGTAAACAAAAGCACAGTAGTGATATAGAAGTTTTTTCTTCCTTAGTGTAGTCGCATAACACCGTCGGTTATGCGACCTTTTTTTTTCATATTTACCTGTTTCAACGGATATAGTCGATACCGTCACATCAAAGCGGAAGTGTATCTCAATATCTTGCACACGCTTTCCGCTGGACTTGTCGGGTTCGTGGACGATGATCTTATCAATCAATTCGTGCATGATCTCAGGCGTGAGCGTTTCGATATGCTCATACTTGTGTACGACTTTCAGAAAAGCCGTCACATCGGAGGACTTCTGTTCAGCCGTTTCGACAAAGGCAGTAAGTTCCGCAACGGTAGCTTTCAGCTTTGCCTGTTCTTCCTCATATCCTGCGGACATCATCGTGAAACGCTCATCCGACAGCCTGCCGAGGACATTATCCTCATAGAGCCTTGTAAAGAGCTTGTCCAGTTCAGCGATACGCTTTTCAGCTTGTTTCAGCGTTTTCTTTGCTTTTGTAAGCTCTGAGGATTTACGCTGTACGGAACTGCTCATGACACGCTTGACAAACTCCTCCTCATTGCCTCTGACCATTGTCAGGAGCTTGTTCAGCTCACCGAGGACAATTTCGTTGAGAACACAGGTGCGGATATAGTGGACAGTGCATTTGTCCTGTTCTTTAGCGTATGTAGAACAACGCATATGCTCCTGTTCGGGACGCTCATTCTTACGGCGGCTCAGGTACATCTTCTCTCCGCAGTCGGCACAGTACACCATTCCTGCGAATGGATTTACTACCTCAGAGCGTTGCGGTCTGCGCTTGTGCTTGCGGAGTTCCTGCACTAAGTCAAAGGTCTGCTGCGTGATAATAGGCTCTTGCGTATTCTCAAAAATCTGCCATTCTTCCTGCGGATTGTAGACGATCTTATGCACTTTGTAGGACTTCATCTTTGTGCGGAAGTTGACAGTATGACCGCAGTATTCATAGCGTTCAAGAATATGGGCAATTGTCTGCGCACCCCAACGGTATATTTTAGCATTGTGTCTGCCGTTGTCACGACCTTGCAACAATGCGTACCAGTCATTGAAGATATTTTTGAAAGCAAGCAGTTCATTCTCGGACTTCGCCGTGTCAACATTATCGTTGACGGCGATATATCGCACATCATAGTCGGGGAACACCATTTCGATCAGCTCACCTGTTTTCAGATAGTCACGACCGAGCCTTGAAAGGTCTTTGGTAATAACCGTTGCGACCTTGCCGTCCTCAATGTCAGCGTAAGACATTCCACTGTCGGTCAGCTTGCCGATCAGCGTATGCTCCGCAGTCACAGCATTGAGAAGTGCCTGCCCCTCAGCACCACCGTAAAGCTGTGAGAGCTTATCGTAGGTGTAGAGTTTGCTTTCGATGATGACCTTGCGCCTGCGTTCCTGCGCTGCCTTGATAGACTTTTCGTAGTTATCGAGCTTCGCCTGGTTGTCTTTCAGATTACCACGCATTCACTTCACCTCGCAATGATTTGGATTTAGGGATAATACCCTATGCTAATATTATAGCGCGAAACGCAGTTCAGTGTCTATTGATATTGCGCTCAAACTTTCTGTTTTACTTGCATTATCCAGTTCGACACATTGTTACGGGAAAAAGAAAGAGCTGCGGAGCGGAGTTCGCTCACACAGCTTGTAAGTTATAGAGGTTCATCATCATTTTTGTTATTGGTAGTAATCTGTTATACCTAATCCAATTGTTTCCCAACGATCTTCATAGTTTTCACGATATATTCCTACACTAATTTTTCGATATGCTCTGGAGTCCTCCTCACTATCATCAACATCTGCACCATTATGTCCACATAAAACTTGTTCCAGTTCATTAGCATCGACCTGAAATGCTTTGATACGATATATTTCAGGCTGTATTTCTCCATCTGGACCGCCAAGTAACTCTATAAATTCAACTGTGACGCAGTATAATAAAACTTGACAAGTTACAATCAAAAGCCCATAAAAAAAGTCCCTCGGCTCACCACCGAGGGATTTTCATTTATGTCAGAAAGATTACTTTGTCATTGCTGCAACTTCGTCAGCGAAGTTCTCTTCCTTCTTCTCTACGCCTTCGCCTCTCTCGAAACGAACGTACTCAACAACGTCGATCTTGCCGCCAAGCTTTTTAGCTACAGACTCAACGTACTTGCCAACAGATACCTTATCATCCTTAACGAAAGCCTGCTCAAGGAGGCAGTTCTCAGAATAGTATTTGCCGATCTTACCGTCAATGATCTTGTGCTTAACCTGCTCAGGCTTGTTAGCCATCTTAGGATCCTCAGCCATCTGAGCCAGCATGATCTCTCTCTCCTTGTCAAGAGCGTCAGCAGGAACAGCCTCTCTGTTCAGGTATGCAGGATTCATAGCTGCAACCTGAAGTGCACAGTCCTTACCAGCAGCAAGGAGTTCAGCATTGTCAGCTGCAATGTCAGAATCAAGCTTTACCATAACGCCAATGCTGCCTGCACCGTGAACGTAAGGAACAAGAATGCCTTCCATCCTCTTGAATCTTCTGATTACCATGTTCTCTCTGATCTTGATGAACAGATCCTGAAGTGTCTCTTCAACTGTCTTGTCACCACCGCTGATCTTTGTTGCCTTAAGTGCGTCAACGTCAGCAGGATTTGTCTCGATTACTGTATCAGCAACTGCTGCAACGAAAGCCTTGAACTCATCATTGTTAGCAGCAAAGTCTGTTTCGATGTTTACTTCAAGAACGCAGCCTACGTTGCCCTTAACTACAGCTGTGCAGATACCCTCTGCTGCAACTCTGCCGCTCTTCTTAGCCTGTGTAGCAAGTCCCTTTTCACGGAGAAGTGTTACTGCCTTTTCCATATCGCCGTCAGCTTCTACAAGAGCCTTCTTGCAGTCCATCATGCCAACGCCTGTTGCTGTCATAAGTTCTTTGATCTCTGCTACGGATACCTTACCCATTATTATTCCTCCTAGTGTTTTATATCGAAATAGGCAGACAAATATACTATAAATGCCTGCCTGAAATTTCAGCTCTTATTCAGCAGCCTCGTCAGCTTCTTCCACCTTATCTGCCTCTTCAGCGGACTCAGCGTCCTCACCCTGTCTGCCTTCGATTATAGCGTTAGCCATGCAACCAGCGATAAGCTTAACTGCTCTGATAGCGTCATCGTTACCTGGGATAACATAATCAACATCGTCAGGATCGCAGTTTGTGTCAACGATAGCTACTACAGGTATGCCAAGCTTCTTAGCCTCTGCTACAGCGATCTTTTCCTTTCTTGGGTCAACAACGAAAAGTGCGCCTGGAAGCTTCTTCATGTTCTTGATACCGCCCATGAACTTTTCAAGCTTTTCTATCTCAAGCTTCAGCTTAACAACTTCCTTCTTAGGGAGAAGGTCGAATGTGCCGTCCTCTTCCATTGTGTGGAGCTGCTCAAGTCTCTTGATTCTCTGCTGGATCGTCTTGTAGTTTGTCATCATACCGCCGAGCCATCTTGCATTTACATAATGTGCATTAGCTCTCAGTGCTTCTTCTTTGATAGAATCTCCAGCCTGCTTCTTTGTACCTACGAAAAGTACCTCTTCGCCATTAGCTGAGATGTCACGGATAAACATATAAGCTTCTTCAAGCTTCTTAACGGTCTTCTGAAGATCGATGATGTAAATTCCGTTTCTTTCTGTGAAAATGTATGGAGCCATTTTAGGGTTCCATCTTCTTGTCTGGTGACCAAAGTGTACACCAGCTTCAAGAAGCTGCTTCATTGATACTACTCCCATTGTAGTAACCTCCTGTTTGGTTTTAGATTTCTGCTTTTGCAGATGTTTTTATCCTCCGGACGGCTTTACTTGCTTTCACCTGTCTTGCGGCAGGACCAACGGCAAAAACCTGTCCGTGCGAATTGCTTTAATATTATATCATATTTTCTATTTCATTTCAAGAGCTTTCGACAATTTATTTTAACAAATTTTCGATTTTTACAGTTCTGCTCTTTGTGCATACTGCACTATCGTTGAATTTTACAAGTATGGTATCTTCGCCGATAAGCTCGATATCCGAGCATTTTATGATAATATCCTCATCTCTGCCCATAATACCGAAAGCCCTTGGTTTGCCATAGACGATCAATGAAACTATATTCGCTCCCTGAGTATCCATTTCTATATCATCAACATAGCCTATTTTCAGTCCTGTTCGCATATTGACGACCTCTTTATTTCGTAAGCTTGAAAAACTACATATCATGAAACCTTCCCCTTTCAAAAAAAGTGCATACCCTTTATAATAGGTATGCACTTTGGGGATCGTCCTATGTATGATCGTTTTTGTTTTTGTAATACATCTCCAACTGATCGTTATACAAATGCTTTATATATAAAGCTATGGTGTTTATGTACATTGCATTTGTAGGCTTTGTTCCGTTAGCAAGGCAACTTTCAAAAAGCATTTGCTTATCCACAGTCTTCATTTTTTCCCAGCCTGAAACTATAGCACTTCTTGTTGAGCGTTCAATAGCTGCAGTGCTTTTTCCGTATTGTTTTTCAATGTCCTTATAAAGTTCGCCTATTTGTACTTTATTACCGCTATATTTGAATATAATAAGAAATATCATGTAGTAGATATGGTCATATCCTGAATGCTTGCGGTTTATGCCCGTTGATGTTATGATCCTATGTATCTCCTTTGAAATATTCTGTTTAAGGATATCAGGATCGACAGGTATCCTTTTTAGCTTGTCAAGCATATAGTGGCATACGTTCTTAGCGTTGTATGGCATAAGTATGTGCAGAATATCATCATAATCGAGAAGAATACGGATCGTTTCTGTGTCATCATAAGTGTAAATGTTATATATTATGGGATGAATGTCATCTTCGTGAAGTATCTCACGAAAATGCAGAAGCTTTTTATATCCCAGCTTACAGCAGTCAATAACGATAACGTCAGGAGTATATTTTACAGCACCTATCTCAAGCTCTATTTCAGTATCACCGCATATATGGACCTTTGTACCATTGCGTTTCAGTTCCTCGGTCAACAGTTTATGCTGGCCGTCATATGACTCGGAAATAAGGACCGAATAATCAGTCAGCATACACTTCAACTCCCTTATGACGATTTAACATAACAACTCATATATATATTATATCAAATTTTTGGACTACAAGCAACTTTAATGGCACATTATTAATCAAATTGTTTCAAAAACGTGACCTTAATGTAATTGTATATAACAAAAATATTCATAAATGTCGATTTAACGTATTGCGACAGACGTTAGATACTTTTCTTGATGTGTTCCAATGCACCTTTTTCAAGCCGTGATACCTGTGCCTGAGAGATGCCAATATTTTTTGCTACCTCCACCTGAGTTTGTCCTTTGAAAAAGCGCAGGAAGAGTATATTACGTTCACGAGGCTGAAGCTCGCTCATGGCTTGCTTCAATGAAAGCTCTTCCAGCCAGCTTTTATCGTCACAGTTGTCGCTCACCTGATCCAATACATAAAGAGCATCGCCGTTGTCAGAATACACAGGCTCATAGAGTGAAACCGGGTCGGTTATGGCTTCAAGGGCAATGACCACCTGACTAGGCTTTTCGGTGATAGTGTCTGCTATCTGCTCAACAGTAGGCTCTTTCTGGTTTTCACATATGAGCTGTTCTTTCGCCTGCATTGCTTTATAAGCAAGGTCACGGAGAGAACGGCTCACCCTCATGGGTTGAAAATCACGAAGAAATCTTCTAAGCTCTCCTGCTATCATAGGCACAGCGTAGGTAGAAAACTTCACATCAAGAGAGGTATCGAAATTATCTATCGCCTTGATAAGCCCCACAACACCCACCTGAAAAAGGTCGTCAGGGGAGTCGCTTCGGCTCACAAACTTCTGCAAAACGCTCAGCACGAGCCTGAGATTGCCGTTTATAAGCTCCTCACGGGCTTTCTTGTCACCTGAATGGGCTTTCTTCAAAAGCTCCAGCTTTTCCGACTCTTTCAGCGTTTTAAGCTCATTGGTGTTCACTCCGCTTATCTCAACTTTATTGTACTGCATTGCACGCTCCTGTTAAAAAGCAGCATTTTATGCTGCCGTGATAATATAATTATTACCTTTCGATCAGGAACTATACAGATATTTTTCAGGAAAATCTGACCATAAAAAAATGCAGAGCCGTGTGACTCTGCATTAGTTCTATTCTTTTCTGTCGCTCTTGCGCTGATAGTAGACCGCTAGTATCGCTGTTATTATGGCTGATATGCAAAATGCCAGCAGAAGCTTGTTGGATATTTTTCTGTTTATGAAATTCATTGTAGGGTTGAGTATATCCAATATCCAGAATACAATGAACATTCCCGCAAGTATTATCGTGATATGTGGGAGAATTTTGCTTAGTCTTTTCATTTTTATCCTCCTATATAGATAATGTCGCTGAGGTCACGTCCACCGCCGTCAGGAGCGTTCACAATGCTGTTGTTGAAGTACATCATAGCGGACTTTCCACCGTCAAGATTGAACGCAGACATACAGCCCTCATCGCTCATGATAGCCGCAAGCTCGCTGAGAGTTGCGCCCTTTGAGTAGCCTTCGTTTCTGCCGTCAACTGTCACGAAAATATAGTGGCCTGCCGACACACAGCCGATAGCTGAACGTGGATTTGCACTGTTGAGATATTTTGTTGTGTTGAACGTTTCAAGAACGTTGCCACTTCCGTCAAGAAGTGCAGGACCAAAGTTCCAAGCCTGCCATGCACCTTTTGCTATAACAGCGTCGCTGTCATATTCAGACGGGGAGTAGGTCTGCATTGTGCCGTCTGTGAACAGCACGCACACGTCTGCGTCGTTGACATCATCACGGTATTTTATACCGTTTCTTATAACGATACTGCGTTCTGAATTACCATAGAAATCACCGTTTATGGCGAAAAGAGCTTTGTTTTCCACCGCCATACTGAATACTGAGTCCTTGATGTTCTTACCGAATTCTCCGTCTGCAAAGGCGGCTTTTATCTCGCTTGCGCTTGTGACATAAACATCAGCCACAAAATAAGTTATCTTGTTGCTGCCCTCGCCGATAGATTTTTTGTATACTGTCACCTGAGCATTGTCAGTTGAAGCCGAGCCAAGCTCCTCAGAGGTTATGGCACCGTTTGTTATACTGCTTATAGCGTTCTGGTCTGAACGATAGTCGGCAGTGTCCTGATTGCCCCAGTTCCTGTGGTTCGTCTGCTCAGTACGCAGTGTGGTTGTAGCCTTTTCTGCCTGCGGAGCTGTTGTGGTAACTGCAGGCTCGCTATCGTCCTGTGCTGTGCCTTCTTTCTGCGGGTTGTCAGTCGCATTTGGCAGGGTGAAGCTACCCTCTGCGGAGCTGTCAACTGTTGCGATCACTTCTCCCTTTACTCCTGAACTTTGCGGCATAACGTAGTCAAAAAGCATGAATACTCCTATCGCTGCCGCTGTAAGCACGACGTCTGTTATGACCATTGCCCAGACAGGCATTGGCTTTTTTGTCTTATTCGTCAATTTTTCTTTCCCTCTTTCTGAAAACGAAACTTTTTTGCGCCGCCCAGCTTATAAAGAAAAGCAGCACTTCTATAAGTATTTTGCTGATATATTTGTTGTGTATGAGATATTTCACACATAGCTCCAGCATTATTGTGTTTGCAGCTAGTATTAATGCGGCAAGCAGAAAGTATTTTGCGGCTGTCTTTGCTATGCCTTCCTTATTTTTAAAGACGAATTTTTTGTTCATGGAAAAGTTGAAAATGGAGCTTATCACTCTTGCACATATGTTAGAAAACGCTACGCTCCCGCTTATCATTGCGAAAATGCTGTAGCAAATATAGTCCACGCAGAAGCTAAGAAGTGATGAGCATGAGAATTTCAGTATATCCTTGTATATTCTCCATGAGTCTTTGATAGGATTAAAATGTGATGACTCGTTTTTGCCAAGGTAAACTGTTTCGATAGGCACTTCATAGAATCTTATGCCTTCTCTTGCACATTCAAGTAGCATATTCATCTCAAACTCATATCTGTCACCGTTTACCGACAGCATAAAAGGTATGAGCTTTGAGGAAAAGCCACGCAAGCCCGTCTGCGTATCGCTTACCTTTACTCCTGCGGCAAATGAGAAAACGAATTTTGTGATGTTGTTGCCGAATTTGCTTCGCAGTGGTATCTTTCCCGAAAATCTGCGACAACCCATAATAAGCTTATCAGGGGAGCTTTTCAGGGCTTCCGACACCCTTATTATATCCTCCACCTTGTGCTGTCCGTCTGCGTCTGCAATGACGATGCCCACAGTGTCGGATTCATGTTCTTTTATGTATTCAAGTGCGGTTTTTATGCCACGCCCCTTGCCTCTGTTTATCTCATGGGTGAGAACTATGGCTTTTTTTGCGGCTTCGGCAAAAATCGGCAGCTTATCCTTGCCGCTGCCGTCATTAATGACAATTATATGAAAATCGGTCAATGAAGATATATCGTCAATAACAGCCAGCATTTTTTCATCAGGCTCATAAGCGGGTATCACCGCATAAAATCTATCTATCGCCAAGATATCTTCTCCTTTCATTTATCGTATGGTCTAAGTATATCACATATGCTTTAAAAATACAATAAAACTTCTGAAGAATTTATACATAGTTTATCTGTCGAAATTTTGCGAAAATGAAATTGTGTCAGTATTATTGACAAAATAATAAAAATGTCGTATAATAAAAGATACAATAAAAAATGTACAAATTAATTCAGCAAACGGAGGATTTGATTTCATGGAATATAGAGTTCTTGAAACACGTTCAGCCGATATTCTCACTAAGTACTACAATAACGAGATAGACAGCTTTCTTAATGCCTGCCATGAAGACATTCTGTGGATAGGTCCTGCTGAGAAGCATGTGATACGCACCAGAAAGGCGCTTGTTGATGCTTTTTCGCAAGAAGAACACAAGCTTGAGTTTGTGCTCAGCGACCTAAAGGTGTTTTCCATAGGTCTTACTGAACGTTCCTGCGAGGTCATAATGTTTTTCATTTTGGATACGATTTGGCCTGACAGCAGTGTTGGGAGAGCAGATCAAAGGATACAGTTTTCATGGGTGAGTGAGAACGGCGAGGAAAAAATAAAGCTTTGTCACATTTCCAATGCCATTAAATATGATGAACGTGACAGGATATATCCTGTACATTATGAAGAAATATACAAGAAAAATGTCTGTTCAGGTGAAAGGCGTACAAAGAGAGTGATAGTAAATGGCGTAGACAGGGCGCTTGTTTTTCTTGATAGGTCATGGATAGCTTATGTGGAAAGCAGTGGCAGTCACTGCGTCATATATACCATTGACGGCTCTTTTGAATCAGTGCAGAGCCTTAAGGTGTTTGAAAGACGATATAGGGATATGTTTGTGCGCTGTCATGAAAATTATCTTGTAAATCCTGAATATGTAAGCCGCATAAGCCGTTACAGAATAGAACTTACATATGGCAAGGTGATCCCTATTTCTGAGAAGAATTACACTGCTGTGAAAACAAAATTATCCCATATAACATAAAAACTGGTGAACATTTTGCGTGTTCGCCAGTCTTTTAATCAGCATATTTTTTCTAAATTTCGCCGTATGGATTTTATTATCCGCTTTTCAAGTCTTGATATGTAGGACTGGGATATACCGACTTCATCAGCGACCTGCTTCTGAGTCATTTCTTTTTTGCCTGAAAGCCCGAATCGCATTTTCATTATCTGCTTTTCACGAGGGCAGAGCTTTTCGATCTCCTCCAGAAGAAGCTGTTTCTCAACTTCGCTTTCTATGCCCTTGTTCACGGTGTCGTCATCGGTGCCTAGAATATCGGATAAAAGCAGTTCGTTGCCGTCCCAGTCAACATTCAGCGGTTCGTCTATGGATATTTCATTTTTATACTGATTTGATTTTCTAAGAAACATAAGTATCTCGTTTTCTATGCACCGTGAAGCATAGGTCGCGAGCTTGATGTTTTTATCAGGACAGAAGGTGTTTACCGCCTTGATAAGCCCTATAGAGCCTATTGAGATAAGATCCTCTATGCCTGTGCCTGTTGACTCAAACTTCTTTGCTATATATACCACAAGCCTGAGATTATGCACGATAAGCAGTTCTCGGGCTTTTTTCGGGTCTGTTTCAAGAAGCTCAAAGGCTTTTTTCTCTTCCTCTTTATTTAGGGGCGGCGGTAACGAATCTGCACCGTTTAGGTAATCTATAGTTTCGGGGTCGTCTGAAAACAAACGGCTCAAAAATCTGTTCAGCCCTAGAGCGAGTGTTTTAAGTGTGGTCATTTGTATTCCTCCTGTATTATCCCAGCAATGCGGGGTTGAATATAGCCCGTGATTTTCCGTTCAGCGAGGGCTTTATGCCCACATAGCACCTGACGTTGTGTACACGGTCTTTATCGTCGATTATCTTTACGCTCCCTGCGGCGGTTATGTGGATAATTCCCTCTCCGCTGACAGTAGAGCAGGGGATAAGCCTGAAACCGCTTAGAGGGTCGGGCTCGTCACGGTCAAGGTCATAGTGATAGAAAAGCCTGTCACAGCAGAAAACCACCACCGGTGTTCCTGTGAAGCTGTCACAAAGCCTGTTCCCACTGTCGCAAATGGCAGGGACTTTCACTATACAGCCACCATTTTCGTATATGGCTTCGTATTTTGCGACCCTGTTGAAACACCTGCGTGTGATGTTCTCATAAAGGCACAGCAGCCCGTAGGCTATACCGCAGGCAAGGGCAAGCTTAAATAGAGAAATGTCAAAATACACAGTGAGGTTTCTGAAAAAAATCACCTTGCTCCCTGATATCTGCCAAAGGGTCACCACTATACCTGTGAAAACTGCGTCCACTGCACAGTATATGATAAAGTATCGAAGTAGTTGCCAAGGGTCTTTACACCCAAAGGCTATAAGCACTGTGAATACCGCACTGACAAGCTTTATCACCACAATAAGAACTGCAGTGAAATAGCCTCTGCTGTCTATAGCCATAACAAGCGACGAAAGTCCTCCCACCGAGCAAGCTGTCAACAGCCGCAGCGGACTTATGACCTTGTGACATACCTTGCCTGCCGCTTCCAGCATGATAAGCGTCATAATGGCGTTTGTCACAAGGAGTATATCTATGTAAATTTTCATAGCGTTCCTCCCTTTGATATTATGATAGCACTGCTTGGATGGAAAAATTGTCGCAATGGGGACAAAAAAAAGATCCGCCTTCCCCAAATGGGAAAGCGGATATGCTTATTTGATATGAAATTAGTCAGCAAAGAAAACTGAGAAAGCCTTATATGCCATATAAGTGTCTATCTTCGAGGTTATCTCAAATGGTGCGTGCATTGAAAGCACCGGTACGCCAACGTCGATAACGTTCATGTCAAGGTTTGCGATATACTGTGCGACAGTTCCTCCACCGCCGCCGTCTACCTTGCCAAGCTCGCCTGTCTGCCAAACGATGTTGTGTTCGTCAAAGAGCTTTCTTACTCTGCCCACAAACTCAGCAGAAGCATCGGAGGTGCCTGACTTGCCTCTTGCACCTGTGAACTTTGTGGCAACAACGCCGTAGTTTATCTGTGATGAGTTTCTTATCTCGAACGGCTCTGAGAATGTTGGGTCATATGCCGCATTTACATCGGCTGAAAGGCACTCGGAAGCAGAGATAACGTTTCTGCCCTCAAGTCCGTATACCTTTGCAAGGTCAGCGATGAAGTATGGCAGATATGAGCTGTTAAGTCCTGTGTTGCCGTCACTTCCTGTTTCTTCCTTGTCTGTGAGTATGGTCATGCAGGTCTTTTTAGGGTCTTTGCATTTGAGGATAGCCTGCAAAGCTGTGTATGCACAAACTCTGTCATCCTGACCATAAGAGCCTACCATGCTTCTGTCAAAGCCAACGTCCTGTGCCTTGAATGCAGGAACAGCTTCAAGCTCTGCGGAAACGAAATCGTCCTCTACGATGCCGTATTTCTCGTTAAGGATAGCCATTATGTTGAGTTTTACCTTGTTTGAAACAGCGTCATCTCTGAATGGTCTGGAGCCTATGAGCAGATTAAGCTCCTCGCCCTTGATGAGCTGTGGAGCAGGTCTTTTCATCTGAGCGTCTGCAAGGTGCGGCAGGATATCAGTTACGCAGAAAACAGGGTCGTCCTTGTCCTCGCCGATATTTACTGTAACGCTTTCGCCGTCAGCCTTTATGACAACGCCATGAAGCGACATTGGAACAGTTGTCCACTGATATTTTTTTATGCCGCCGTAATAGTGTGTCTTGAACAGGCAAAGCTCCTTGTCCTCGTAAAGTGGGTTCTGTTTAAGGTCAAGACGTGGTGAGTCGATATGAGCGGCAGCAAGTCTGATACCTTTTTCAAGACCGTCCTTGCCCATAACTGTAAGTATGATAGCCTTTCCTCTGTTTACAAAATAGAACTTGTCGCCGGCGTCATACTTCTTGCCCTTTTCATAAGGCTTGAAGCCTGCTTTTTCAGCCTGAGCCACTGCCTCGATAACAGCCTCACGCTCTGTCTTTGCAGTGTTCAGAAAGCTTTTATAGCCCTCGCAGAACTTGTCTGCCTTTTTGATTTTTTCTTCGCTAAGGCGAAGTCCACCGTTTTTCTTATCCGAAAGAAGCTTTTCTGCAAGCTTTTCGCCCTCGGACTTTTCTTTCTTCTTGTTATCCATTGTAAAGTCCTCCTTTTAATGTATTCTTATTGAAACTGCGTTACAACGGGCGGACACTGTTCGCCCCTGCGCATGGTTTTGCTTAACTGTTTTCTGTAATATCCCCATGACTGTTGAGTATATCCTTATAATTGTCATAGGCTTTGCGTATCTTGCGCACATAGTTTGAAGTCTGGTCATTTTCGTCAGGTATGTCGCTGACTTTGAAATTGTCAGGGTCAACAGTGCCGTTTTCTATCCAACTGTCAACAAGATTCATTCCGCAGTGATATGCCGCCGCTGTCAGCTCTACAGAGCCGTCATACTTTTCCATAAGATAGCTGAGATAGTATGTGCCATATTGGATATTAAGCTCAGGGTCGAACATATCGTCATAGGTGTTGTCACGCTGATCGTCAAGGCGATATTTTATCCAATCGTATGCGTCCTCCATAAGCTGCATAAGACCTCTGGCACCAACTGATGAAACAGCGTCCTTATTAAAGCCGCTTTCCACTTTTATTACAGAGAACACAAGCACAGGGTCGCACTTGTACTTGGTGCTGTATCTTATTACATACTCCTCATAATCTGTAGGATATGAAAAAGAGTTCGGAATATCCTTTGCCTTGTTGATTATCTGCTCGTGATAAAGATATGTGAGCCAGCCTATACCGCACAGCAGAAGTATGACTGCTATGAGTACGGGACCTTTTTTTATGTGCCTTTTCTTTTTACGCCTGCTGTTTTTTCCATTAGCCGCCATTATATCTTTCCTTTATTGTTTCTATGACCTCGCAGGTCTTTTGGAATGTGTCATTCACAGAGCCGTTGTTCTCAATGACGAAATCGCTGTGAGCTTTAAAAAATTCCATAGTATGCTGAGAAGAAAAACGCTTTTTTGCAAGCTCCGCCGTAATACCGTCCCTTTTGGTTATCCTTTCAAGCCTTATGCCAAAGTCTGCCACAACGCTTACGATAACACTGCAAAGCTTATCCGCACCTGCTTCAAAAAGGGTCGGTGCGTCAAGAAGAACAAACTCGCTCTCTGTAGCGTTTATCTTTTCGTCAATAAGCTTGTTTATAAAAGGATATATGGTATCATTGAGCATTTGAAGCTTATTCTTATCTGAAAAAACTATCTTCCCAAGCTTCTGTCTGTCAAGAGAATAGTTCTCGTCAAAGCAGCTTGGGAAAAGCTTTGCAAGCTCTTTACAGCATTCGTTCCCTGCCTGTGTGACTTCTCTTGCGACTATATCGCAGTTTATTATCTCAAAGCCATTTTCTCTGAAAGCGTCCGATATAGTTGTCTTGCCTGCACCGCTTTGACCTGTAAGCCCTACTACTGTTTTTTTCACAGTTTCACCACCTGAAAGCCTGCGGCTCTTAAAAGTCGGTTATACACTGCAAGCCCCACGCCGTCTTTGTTAGGACAGCGTGCATAGACTTTCTTTGCACCAATATCGTCAAGCTCTCTGAGAACGTCAAAAAGCTCTTTTGCCTGTTCCTCGTCATTTGCGCCATAGCAGATATGCGGGATATCAAGCCCATCACAATCGCTGTCAGTGAACACCATAAGAGTGGTGTCATTGTCAGCATGAGTTTTCACATATTCTCTGAAAGCTTTAAGACTGCTGTCAATGATAGTCACATCAGCCTTTGGGGCATAGTGCTTGTATTTCATACCAGGAGAGCGAACTTTTACGTTCTCACCCAGCTTTTCCAAAACACCCTTGTCGATAAGAACGTTCGGGGTGATCTCCATAAGGTCTTCTGCGGAAATAAATCCCGGTCTGAGAAGTCTTATTCCGTCCTCGCCCTCAAAGCTTATAACAGTTGACTCAACGCCCACTCCGCAAGCTCCGCCGTCTATTATGGCAGGTATCCTGCCGTGCATATCGTTAAGGACGTGCTGTGCTGTTGTAGGCGATGGGCTTCCTGAAAGGTTTGCCGACGGTGCGGCGATAGGGAAGCCGCAGGCTGAGATAAGCGCTCTTGCCACCTTATGTGACGGCATTCTTATGCCCACTGTGTCAAGTCCTCCGCTCGTTACCATTGGTATCTTTTCAGATTTTGGCATTATCATGGTGAGAGGTCCTGCCCAAAATTTTTCTGCGCACTTTACAGCAAGGGACGGTATCTTATCCACAAGTCCCTCAAGCTGAGAAATGTCAGATATATGCACTATTAGAGGATTGTCGGCAGGTCTGCCCTTTGCGGCGAATATTTTTCTTACAGCCGCTTCATCAAAAGCGTTCGCCGCAAGACCATATACAGTTTCCGTCGGCATACCAACGACTTCACCCTGTGAGAGCAGTTTTGCGGCATATGCTATGCTGTCCTCGTCAGTGCCAAGTATTTTTGTGTCAAACATTTTTTATTCTTCTTCCTGACTTGCAAGCTTGGCAGCCTGATCGGCTGTTGCAAGTGCGTCGATTATTTCATCAAGTGCGCCGTTAAGCACCTGTTCAAGTCTGTAGATAGTAAGACCGATTCTGTGGTCAGAAATTCTTCCCTCAGGATAGTTGTAAGTTCTTATTCTTTCAGAACGGTCACCTGTTCCCACCTGTGAACGTCTGTTGTCTGCTATCTCCTTGTTCTGTGCCTGAACTTTCTGATCAAGAAGTCTTGAACGGAGAACTTTCAGAGCCTTTTCCTTGTTCTTGAACTGTGAACGCTCGTCCTGACACTCAACTACCATACCTGTAGGCAGGTGAGTTATTCTGATAGCGGAAGATGTCTTGTTGATGTGCTGTCCGCCTGCGCCTGAAGAACGGAAAACGTCTATTTTCAGATCTTTTTCTTCGTTAAGGTCAAGCTCTACTTCATCAGCCTCCGGAAGTACGGCAACTGTAACAGTAGATGTGTGAACTCTGCCCTGTGACTCAGTTTCAGGTACACGCTGAACTCTGTGTACTCCGCTTTCGTATTTAAGTCTTGAATATGCTCCCTCGCCCGAAACGCTGAAAGTTATTTCCTTATAGCCGCCAAGCTCTGTTTCGTTGGCGTTCATGACTTCTATGGTCCAGCCCTTTGAAGCGGCATACATTGAATACATTCTATAAAGAGAGCCTGCAAACAGCGCAGCTTCCTCACCGCCTGCACCGCCTCTTATCTCTATGATAACGTTACGCTCGTCGTTAGGGTCTTTCGGCAGCAGGAGAAGCTTAAGCTCTTCTTCAAGCTTAGCCATATCTTCCTTGGACTCCTCAAGCTGCATCTGCACCATTTCCTTGAAGTCCTTATCCATTCCGCCTGCGTCAAGAAGCTCGATGGCTTCGTCATTGGCAGCCTTTGCCTTTTTGTATTCGCCGAACTTTTCAACTATCGGCGTAAGTGTCTTGTATTCTTTCATAAGGCTCGTATACAGTGAAGTGTTGTTTACAGTTTCAGGCTGCATGAGCTTTTCGTTTATTTCATTGAATTTATCTTCGAGTGCTTTGAGTTTTTCAAACATAGTTATATTCTCCTGTCATTTTTATTTCATATCATACATTTGTTATATATCATAAATTGCGAGAATAGCTATGACTCAGCATCTCTGATAATAGTTTTTACGTTCTTTTCGGCTTTGCTGCGTACTATCATGAACTCTCGTCCGCAGCCCTCGCAGCGCAGCTTGAAATCCATGCCTGAGCGCAGAACTATCATTCTGTTACTGCCGCAGGGGTGACTTTTCTTCATTACAAGAATATCGCCTTTTACAATATCCATTTTGCACCACTTTCCTTTCTTAAAAGGTGAAGCAGAGCGAATACTCTGCCCATACATCATTATTATAACACATTTCTCCCTTTATTGCAATAGCGGAGAGGGCGGTTTTATGGCTGTACAAATATAATAGCCCATATATTTGATTTTTGTTGCATTGTTACAAAAATGACATTGTGAGAAGCTGAATTTACAAAATGTTCATTGAATAGCTTTCAAAAAGTGTTAATATTAGATTGTTCAAATTTGAAATATCTAATATTGGAGGTTTGACAATGAACGATAATATGACAACAGCAACGCATATGTTTGATCATTCAAAGAAGCTTGCAGAAGCATATGAAAAAGTCATGCAGCCCCTTTGCAAAAAGCTCGATATGCCAAAGACGGCGCTTGACGTGCTCATGTTCCTTGCGAACAATCCTGAGTTCAACACAGCGGGTGATGTGTGTAGATATAGGAATATCAAGGCGGCACTTGTGTCTTTCCATGTAGAAAAGCTTGTGGAAGCAGGCTTTGTTGAAAGGCAGGCGGTAAAGGGCGACAGAAGAAAATGCCGTCTGGTTTGCACAGAAAAGGCCCAGCCTGTTATAAAAGAGGGCAGGGAGCTACAAAAAAAGTTTGCACAAAAGCTTATCGCTGGCTTTTCGGACGATGACATGGCACATTTCAGAAAATGCCTGCATATCGTTAGCGACAATATAGACAGCATTCTTAAAGAATGTTTGTAGAAGGAGGTAGCAACTATGATAAAACTGCTTAAAAAGATGGGCAAGCGTGAGGTGCTTATGGCTGTTCTCTGTGCACTTCTGGTGCTGGGACAGGTGTATTTTGACCTGACGCTGCCTGACTATATGACTGACCTGACCATGATGCTCAACACGGCAGGCAGTGAAACTTCCGATATCCTGAACGTCGGACTTAAAATGCTTGGCTGTACCCTTGCAAGTGCCGCTCTTGCTATCGTCTGCGGCTATCTTTCCGCAAAGACTGCCTCAGGATTCAGCTACACAATAAGAGAAAAGCTGTTCAACCATGTTATGGATATGGGCAGCGAGGAGATGCAGGACTTTTCCATACCGAGCCTTATAACAAGGACAACAAACGACATCACACAGATACAGATGATAGTGTCAATGGGACTTCAGATGATAATAAAATCTCCTATCATGGCAGTGTGGGCTGTTATAAAGATACTTGGCAAGAGCTGGGAGCTTTCAGCGGTGACTGCGGCGTTCGTTGTGGTGATATGCGTATTCGTTCTTGCAGTTATGGCGACCTGCATACCGAGATTCCGTATCGTTCAGAAGCTAACTGATAAAATAAACCGTGTGGCAAGAGAAAATCTCACAGGCATAAACGTTGTCCATGCTTTCAATGCTGAGAAATATCAGAACGACAAGTTCGATGTTCCAAGCAAGGATATGATGAACACACAGCTTAAAAACCAGAGAATGTTCGCACTTATGATGCCAGTTATGAATATCGGAATGAATGGTTTGACCCTTGCTATCTACTGGCTTGGTGCAGTGCTTATCCAGCAGATAGCCCTGACGGCTGTTCAGGACAGGATAACGTTTTTCAGCAACGTTGTTGTTTTCAGCACATATGCCACATACGTTGTAATGTCATTTATGATGCTCGTTATGATATTCATGATGCTCCCTGCGGCTCAGGTATCTGCAGAGCGTATCAACGAAGTGCTTGAGCGTGACGTGAACATAAAAGAGGGAAGCGTCAGCGAGGGAAGAGAGCAGGGCACTGTGGAATTTAAAAACGTTTCTTTCAGATATCCTCATGCCTCTGAGGACGAGCTGAGCAACATAAGTTTCAAGATAGAAAAGGGTCAGACCCTTGCCATAATCGGTGCAACAGGAAGCGGCAAGACAACGCTTATAAGCCTTATACCAAGATTTTATGACGCAACAGAGGGCGAAGTCCTTGTGGACGGCGTAAACGTAAAAAACTATAAGTTCGACACCCTTTATGACAAGCTTGGATATGTCACGCAAAAGGCTGTGCTTTTTGCAGGCAGTATAAGAGAAAACGTATTTTTCGGCGAGAGTGCCGCTCCTGAAAGTGACGAGGAGCTAAAAAACGCTATCGAGCTTTCTCAGGCGGAGGAGTTTGTGGATAAGCTTCCTGACGGCACAGAGCATATGATATCTCAAATGGGCAGAAACGTTTCAGGCGGACAGAAGCAGCGTTTGTCTATTGCAAGAGCGCTTTCAAGAAAGCCTGAGATACTTGTGTTTGATGATTCTTTCTCAGCCCTTGATTACAAGACAGACGCAAAGCTCAGAGAGGGTCTTAACGAAAAGCTTGGGGATACAACAAAGATAATCGTTGCGCAGAGAATAAGCACTATCCGTCATGCAGACAAGATAATAGTCCTTGACCGTGGCGAAGCCGTGGGCATGGGAACTCATGAGGAGCTTATGAAAAACTGCGACGTATACAAAGAGATAGCACTTTCACAGCTAAGTGCGGCAGAGCTTGCATAGAAAGGGGGACTGCACAATGAGAAAATACGAAAAGGCCAGTAAGGGCGAAATGGCGTCCGCTATGAAAAAAATAATAGAGTATATGAAAGGCAGTGTAGGTATCGTTGCCGTGGCATTGGTTCTTGCGGCGCTTGGTGCGGTGCTGACTATCATAGGGCCTGACAAGGTGGGCGAGATAACCGACCTTATAGCAGACGGACTTATGACAGGCATTGACCTTAAAGCGGTGGCAAGGGTAGGAATATTCCTTGGAGCGATATATATTTCAAGCTCGCTTTTTACCTTTATTCAGCAGTATATAATGGCAACTGTCACGCTGAAAATGTCATACAGAATGAGAAGCGACCTTTCAAGAAAGATAAACTGCGTTCCGCAGAAATATTTCAATTCACATTCACAGGGTGATATCCTCAGCCGTATCACAAATGATGTATCAACTTTACAACAGGGTCTTACAAACAGTCTTCCGACCATAATCAGTGCGGCGGCACAGTTTGTGGGCTGTCTTATAATGATGTTCGTTACAGAATGGCGACTTGCGCTCATCTCACTGTTCATCACATTCTTGGGACTTTTCTTGATAGTTTTCATAATGTCAAAATCACAGAAGTTCTTCCTCGACAGACAGGAAAGCCTTGGTAAGCTCAACGGCTATGTTGAGGAGATGTATTCAGGTCACGAGGTAGTAAGGATATCCCGTGGAGCAGATAATGTAAAGGAACATTTTGGTGGACTTAACGAGGCGGTATACAACGCAAACTGGAAGTCACAGTTTCTTTCAGGCATGATGCAGCCGCTTATGAACGTTATCGGAAATATTGCATACGTTGCAGTATGCGTGTTCGGCTCAGTGCTTGCACTTAACGGCACTATAAAGTTCGGCGTTATAATCTCATTTATACTTTATGTAAGACTTTTCACATCTCCTCTTGGTCAGATAGCTCAGGGCATGACAAATATGCAGACAGCTTCCGCCTCGGCTCAGAGAATATTTGACTTTATCGAAAGCGAGGAACTTTCAGACGAGAGCGACAAGAGCAGTGAAGTCCCTGAGGTAAAGGGCAATGTAAGCTTTGAAAATGTTCGTTTCAGCTATCCTGATACTCCTGACAAGGTGATAATAAAGAACTTCTCCGCAGAGGTAAAGGCAGGTCAGAAGGTGGCTATCGTCGGACCTACCGGTGCAGGTAAGACCACAATGGTAAATCTGCTTATGAGATTTTTCGAGATAAACAGCGGAAGTATCTCCATAGACGGCACGCCTATCTCACAGCTGAGCCGTGAAACTGTCCACAATATGTTCAGCATGGTTTTGCAGGACACATGGCTTTTTGAGGGCACTGTGAGAGAAAACCTTGTTTACAACATGGAGGGCATAAGCGACGAGTCCCTTGAAAGAGTGTGCAAAGCCTGCGGTCTGGATAAGTTCGTTCATACGCTCCCTGAGGGCTTTGATACAGTGCTTTCTGAAAGCGTGGCAATATCCGCAGGACAGAAACAGCTTCTCACTATCGCAAGGGCAATGCTCCAGAATGCGCCTATGCTCATACTTGATGAAGCGACATCTTCTGTCGATACGAGAACGGAGCTTCTTATCCAAAGGGCAATGGATAAGCTTACAAAGGGCAGAACGAGCTTTGTTATCGCACACAGACTTTCGACTATCAAAAACGCAGACCTGATACTTGTTATGCGTGACGGCGACGTTATCGAAAGCGGAAATCATGAAACTCTTATGGCAAAGGGTGGATTTTATGCCGAGCTTTATAACAGCCAGTTTGATCAGGCTTCATAAAGCAGGCTTTTATATGCAAAGCACACGGCTTTTACGGCTGTGTGCTTTGTGCTTTTTTTACTAAAATGGGTGTGACAGTGGTGTGGCTGTATTGAAAAATGACAATAAAGTGTATTTTATTTCATAAAATCAGATATTTCACTTGACTAATCCGTATTAAAATGGTATGATAAATATGTATTTTTATAAAATATATTATTTGCAGAAGGATTGATATATAATGAAAACACCATTTATAACTAAGGAAAAGGCTGAGGAGATAATCAAGCAGTATCCTACACCTTTTCATATCTACGACGAAAAGGGTATCAGACAGAGAGCCAGAGATCTTTACAAGGCATTTAGCTGGAACAAAGGCTTCAAAGAGTATTTCGCTGTAAAGGCTACCCCTAACCCATTCATTTTGAAAATACTCAAGGAAGAGGGCTGCGGCGTTGACTGTTCTTCTCTTACTGAGCTTATGATGAGTGACTGCTGCGGATTCAGCGGAAGCGACATCATGTTTTCTTCAAACGTAACTCCAAAGGCGGATTTTCTCAAGGCAAGAGAGCTTGGCGCTTATATCAACCTTGACGATTTCACACACATAGATTATCTTGACGACCTTTGCGGTATTCCTGAAACTATCTGCTGCCGTTTCAATCCGGGTGGACATTTCGAGATAGAAACTCAGATAATGGACAACCCTGGCGAGGCTAAGTACGGCTTCACAAGAGAGCAGCTTTTTGAGGGCTTCAAGGTACTTCAGCAGAAGGGTGCAAAGCATTTCGGACTTCACGCTTTCCTTGCTTCAAACACTGTTTCAAACGCTTATTATCCAAAGCTTGCAAGAATACTTTTTGAGCTTGCTGTTGAGCTTCATGAAAAGACGGGTGCAGACATCAAGTTCGTAAATCTTTCAGGCGGTGTTGGTATAGCATATGAGCCTGACAAGCCACAGAACGATATCTTCGCTATCGGCGAGGGCGTTCGCAAGGCATTTGAGGATATAATGGTTCCTGCCGGTCTTGGTGACGTTGCTATCTTCACAGAACTTGGCAGATATATGCTTGCTCCGTTCGGTCATCTCGTTGCTACCTGCACACATCATAAGCATACTTATAAGGAGTATGTTGGACTTGACGCTTGTGCCTGCAACCTTATGCGTCCTGCTATGTACGGTTCATATCATCACATTACAGTTCTTGGCAAGGAGAACGCTCCATGCGACCACAAGTATGACGTAACCGGCGGTCTTTGCGAGAACAACGATAAGTTTGCGATCGACAGAATGTTGCCTGAGATAGACACAGGCGATATAATCGTTATCCACGACACAGGCGCACACGGCTTCTCAATGGGCTACAACTACAACGGAAAGCTCCGCTCAGCAGAGATACTTCTCCACGAGGACGGCTCATTCGACATGATCAGACGTGCCGAAACTCCTGCTGACTATTTCGCAACATTTGATTTCACTGATATTTTCGATAAATATACAAAGAATAATAAGTAATGACGCTTAGATCCACAGGGAATTTCTCTGTGGGTCTTGCTGTTTTTGGGCGTTTGGTGAGCAAATATTAAAAAAATCGGAATTTATGTGATTTTTGCTTGCAAAATAGTATGAGATGTAGTATAATATTAAATTGAATTGGTGTGTTTTTTCACCTAAGGCGTTGCCTTAATATTAAGAAAGGTCAGGGATTATATATGGATTTGAACATGGTCAAGTATCTGGCAGAGCTTAGCAAGCTGGAATATTCCGATAAAGAGCTTGCAGCCACAGCCGAGCAGATGACTGATATTATTGATCTTATGGATACCGTAAAGGAAATCGACATTACCTATGACGATCTCAAGGACAATCATGATGTTTACCTCAACGATCTGAGAAAAGACGAGGTCATCGAATCTATGCCTACTTCAAAGGTCCTTTCAAATGCAGTGAATACAAACAACTGCTTTGTAGTGCCTAAGGTCGTAGAGTAAATTTAACAGGAAGGTAGTGTGAAATTTGGACGTTTCTTCAATGAAAATCCGTGATATGCGTAAGGCTCTTGACAGTAAGGAAATTTCCGCTAAAGAGCTTGCACAGACATATTTTGAGAGAATAAAGAAATATGACGATAAGGTAAAGAGCTTTATCACTGTTACTGAGGAAAAGGCTCTGGAGCAGGCTGAAAAGGCTCAGGGCGTTATCAATAAGGGCGAGGCAAAGGCTCTCACAGGAATACCTGTGGCAGTAAAGGACAATATTTGTACAGAGGGCGTAAAGACCACCTGTGCGTCAAAAATGCTCGAAAACTTTGTTCCACCTTATAATGCGACCGTTATGGAAAAGCTCGACGCTGAGAATATCGTAATGCTCGGCAAGACTTCCATGGACGAGTTCGCAATGGGAGGCTCTACACAGACCTCCGCTTTTGCAAAGACAAAGAATCCTTATGATCTTGACCGTGTACCTGGCGGCTCATCAGGCGGATCTGCTGCGGCAGTTGCTGCGGGACTTGCTCCTGTTGCTCTTGGTACTGATACAGGCGGATCTATCAGACAGCCTGCTGCTTTCTGCGGCGTAACAGGTATCAAGCCAACATACAGCAGAGTTTCAAGATTTGGTCTTGTGGCTTTCGCTTCATCTCTTGACCAGATAGGCTCTATCGGTCTTGACGCTCATGACTGCGCTATACTCCTTAACGAGATATGCGGCTATGACTTCCATGACGGCACAAGTTCAAAGCTTGAAGTGCCTGACTTCACCGCAAAGATAGGCGAGTCAATGAAGGGCATGAAGATAGCACTCCCTAAGGAGTTCTATGCAGAGGGCATCAATGATGAGGTAAAGACTGCCGTTTTAAAGGCTGCTGAGGAATATAAGGCAATGGGCGCTGAGCTTATCGAGTGTTCTATGCCGTCGCTTAAATATGCTGTTCCTTGTTATTATCTTCTTGCCTGCGCTGAGGCTGCTTCAAACCTGTCAAGATATGATGGTATCAAGTATGGTCACAGAACGCTCACAGCCGACAGCTATGAGGAGCTTATAATCAAGTCACGTTCAGAGGGCTTCGGCGAGGAAGTAAAGAGAAGAATACTTCTTGGAAACTATTGCCTGTCAAGCGGATATTATGACGCTTACTATAGAAAAGCAATGGCTCTCAGACAGCTTATAAGAAAAGAATACAACGATATATTCGAGAAGTGCGACGTTATTCTTACGCCGACAACTCCTGCTGTTGCATACAGCCCTGAGATGACTTCCGACCCTGTTCAGATGTATCAGGCTGATATATGCACAGTTACAGTAAATATCGCAGGTCTGCCTGCAATATCAACTCCTTGCGGCTATGACAGCAAGGGTATGCCTATCGGTATGTCTGTTATAGGCAGAAAGTTCGACGAGGCAACTATCATCAAGACTGCCGACGCATACGAAAAGGGCTTCAAGCCTGTTGCGCCAAAGCTTTAAGGGAGGTAAGACAAATGGAAAAATGGAGAACGGTCATCGGCCTTGAGATCCACGCCGAGCTGCTTACCAAAACTAAGATCTTTTGTAACTGCTCCGCTGAGTTCGGAGGTGCGCCAAATACAAGATGCTGCCCTGTATGTACAGGTATGCCCGGTACTCTGCCTATCATCAATCAGCAGGCTGTAGAGTATGCTGTAAAGGCAGGATATGCGCTCAACTGCGGCATCAACAAGTTTTCAGTATTCGACAGAAAGAACTACTTCTATCCTGACCTGCCAAAGGCATATCAGATATCACAGCTTTACAGACCTATCGTAGGTCCCGGATATGTGCCTATCGAGGTGAACGGTCAGAAAAAGAATATCAGAATAAACCATATACACCTTGAGGAAGACGCCGGTAAGCTCGTTCATGACGCTTTCAACGGAATCTCAATGGCTGACTATAACAGATGCGGTATCCCGCTTATCGAGATAGTTACTGAGCCTGATATAGCGTCAGCTGAAGAGGCTATGGCTTTCGTTGAGCAGATATCTCTGCTTTTGCAGTATGCAGGCGTTTGCGACTGTAAAATGGAGCAAGGCTCACTGAGATGTGACGTTAATATCTCTCTTATGCGTCCAGACGCTACTGAGTTCGGTACTCGTGCGGAGATAAAGAACATCAACTCTATCAAGTCTGTTGGCAGAGCTATCAAGTATGAGGAAAAAAGACAGGCGCTTCTTCTTGAAGCTGGCAAAAAGGTCGTTCAGGAAACAAGACGTTACAACGCAAACAGAGATAAGACAACTTCAATGCGTACAAAGGAAAACGCTAACGATTATCGTTATTTCCCAGAGCCTGATATTCTTCAGGTAAACCTTACAGACGCTCAGCTTGATGAGATAAAGGCTAAGCTGCCTGAAATGCCAAGCAGCAGATTTAAGAGATACACTGAGGAATACGGTATTTCTGAGATAGACGCAAAAACGCTTATCCAAACAAAGATAATCTCAGATTTCTTTGAGAATGCACTTAAGAGATATAACAATCCTAAGAGCGTTGCTGTGTTCATTCTCGGCGAGTTCATGAGAAGAGTAAATCTTTGCGAGATAGATATAAACAATATCAGCTTCACTCCTGAGGAGTTCGCAGAGCTTGTCGAAATGGCTGATACAGAGAAGGTATCAAAGAACGACGCTAAGACCGTGTTCAGAGCAATGGTAGAAGAGGGCGGCAAGCCTATGGACATTGCAAAGAGCAAGGGTATGATAATCACTGTAGATACTGCAAAGGTTGAGGCAGGCGTTGACGAGATACTCGCCGCAAATGCCGCACAGGTAGAGCAGTATAAGAACGGTGAAACAAAGGTATTCGGCTTTATCATGGGTCAGTGCACAAAGGCTCTCAAGGGCGTTGCAACACCTAAGATAATCAAGGAAATTCTTGAAAGCAAGCTGAAAGCTGCCGCTGCAAGCGCTGCTTCTGATACTGAGAAGAAAGAGGACGTAAAGGACAACGTTATCGACACTTCAAAGCTCACAAAGTATGAGAACGCTGATAAGTATGTACCTGAAAATGACGGCAAAATGCTTATGATAGATACGGCTGACGTCAAGAAAGAGTTTATGCTTGCTGACGCTAAGGCTAACATGGGCAAGGAAGTTGAGTTCTCAGGCTGTGTTCATAGAATAAAGAACATGGGAAGCATTGCGTTTATCGTAGTAAGAACTTCGAGAGACGTTATACAGACAGTTTACTCTGCCGACAACTGCAAGGATTCTATAGAGGGTCTGAGAGAGGGCTTCTTTGTAAACGTAAAGGGTATCGTTAAGGAAAACCCTAAGGATTTCAATGGCCTTGAAATAGAACTTGATTCTATCAAGCTTATCTCAACGAACGCCGCTGAGCTGCCTTTAAAAATATCACAGGGCAGACTTAACTGCACAATAGAAGTAAATCTTGACAACCGTGCGGCTTCACTGAGAAACCCTTATGAGAGAGCTATATTCAAGCTCCAGGAGGGTCTTGTTCAGGGTATGCACAAGTTCATGCAGGCAAACAATTTCACTGAGATACATTCGCCAAAGATAGTTGCTCAGGGTGCAGAGGGCGGTGCTAACATCTTCCGCCTTGACTATTTCGGTAAGTCTGCGTTCCTTAACCAGTCACCGCAGTTCTATAAGCAAATGGCTGTGGCATTCTTTGACAGAGTTTATGAGATAGCACCTGTATACAGAGCTGAAAAGCACGCTACTTCACGTCATATCAACGAGTATATCGGTCTTGACTTTGAAATGGGCTATATCGACAGTATGTATGACGTTATGAAAATGGAGATTGCAATGCTCAAGTCCATTTTCGAGTATATCAAGGAAAACTATCAGAACGAGTTGAAGATACTTGAGGCTGATGTTCCTGATATAAAGGAAGTTCCGTCTATCAAGTTCGCTGACGCTATCGAGCTGCTGAGAGGCGGCGAGGGAAGCGGCAAGAAGTTCGACCTTGACCCAGAGGACGAGGTAAACCTCGGCAAGTATGCCAAGGAAAAGTACGATTCAGACTTTATCTTTGTTACACACTTCCCATCATCGAAGCCTCCGTTCTATGCAATGAACTCTAGGGAAGACCCAAGAGAAGCATACAAGTTCGATCTGTTGTTCAGAGGACTTGAAATTACTTCGGGCGGTCAGAGAATACACGATTATAACGAGCAGGTAGAGAAGATGAAGGCTCAGGGACTTGACCCTGCTGACTTCAAGAACTATCTTGAGGCTCACAAGTATGGTCTGCCACCTCACGGCGGACTTGGTATCGGTCTTGAAAGACTTCTCATGAAGCTTCTTAACAAGAACAACATCAGGGAAACATCACTGTTCCCAAGAGATATCAACAGACTTCTTCCATAGTCTGAAAATATGTTTATCAAAGAACGGGCAGGTCTGTCCGTTCTTTTTTTGTATGGGCGACCTGAGGTCGTCCGCATATCACCATGCCATTTTTATGTTTTTTGCTTGGCGATAAGACGAAAACGGGACGTCGGGGGCGCCGTCCCCTACAGTATTTGAATATAAGCTGAATATTTGTCCAATAAGAATAGTATAATTCAATGATACTGATTCGGAGGACTGATATTTTTGAAAAGAATTTTTGCTGTGCTTATTTGTTTTTTGACCCTTTGCTCTTGCGGAGGTGAGGTAAATTCCCAGAGGGACAGGCTTGTGACTATGGAAAAAGCCTCGGTGATACCTGTGTGCGGAGAGAAAAACTACACTGATGTGGAAACGTCACACAAGCTTAATTATACTGTGCAGAAGGCTATATGGATATCCTATATTGACCTTGCTGATATGCTCACCGGGAAAAGTGCCGAGGAGTTTCGTGAGAACTTTTCTCAGGCGTGTGAAAATGCTTTGAGCATAGGTTGTAATACGCTGTATGTTCACGTCAGACCTTTCGGGGACGCTATATATGATTCGGAACTTTATCCTGCATCAAGATATATGACAGGCGTGGCAGGTGAGCAGGGTGACTTCGACCCGCTTGATATAATGATACAGACAGCACATGATAAAGGGCTTTCTTTTCACGCATGGATAAACCCTCTCAGGTGTGAGAATGAGGAATGTTTTCAGACTTATGACAGCAGCTTTTTACTGAAAAAATGGTATGATGAGGACAACGGCTATCTTGAAAGCGTTGATGGCGACAGCCATTTGTGGCTCGATCCTGCTTATGATGAGGTAAGACAGCTTATAGCAGAGGGTGCGGCGGAGCTTGCAGAAAATTATGATATTGACGGCTTGCACTTTGACGATTATTTTTATCCCACAACGGCTGAGGACTTTGACGCACAGTGCTTTTCTGCCCAGACGGAGTTTGACGATCTGGCAAAATGGCGGCTGAACAATATCTCACTTATGGTTGGGGAGATATACAGTGCGGTAAAAGCAGTGGATAAGGATATTCTGGTGGGAGTTTCACCTCAGGGAAATATGGAAAATAACTATGAGTATATGTACGCTGATGTGAAAAAGTGGTGTAGTGAGGAGGGGTATATAGATTATATCTGTCCGCAGATATATTTCGGTTATGAAAATTCTGTGAAGCCTTACGAGAAAACCCTGCAGCAATGGGCTGATATCTGCACAACTGATGTTACGCTGGTGGCAGGTCTGGGAGTATATAAGATAGACAGCGAAAGCGAGTTTTCGGAAAATATCGGCATTATCGGCAGGCAGATAAATGACGCTGTAGTTAGTTATAACTACGCAGGAGCGGCGGTATACGGCTATGCAAGCTTGTTTGGTGGCAGTGATAGAGGTGCTCAGGAGCAGAAGTATATCGAAATTGCTTTTGATAAACTTGATACATCTGTAAAATGATATGTGATATATAAATTATGGTATGTTAAATGTAAACAAATTGTGATATATTATTATAAAATTTATGGAAGTAAACAAAAAACTATTGAAATTTCTTTTTAAATATAGTATAATGTTATATGCTGTAAGGCGATAATAGAAAATGTTTTTGTATTATTTGCCTAAAACAATATTATTTTGCTAATTATTCAGGGAGGGATTTTAGTGTACAAAATCGTAACAAGAAGACAGCTCAACGACGCTGTTGTTCTTATGGAGATCGACGCACCTTACATTGCCGCTAAGGCCGAGGCTGGTCAGTTCATCATCTACAGAGTTGATGAGAAGGGCGAGCGTGTTCCGCTCACTATCGCTGACTATGACAGAGAAAAGGGCACGATCACAATTATTTTCCAGGTAGTAGGTGCATCTACAACTGAGCTTGCAAGACTTAATGAGGGCGACTATATCCATGACGTTGTTGGTCCTCTCGGCGTTGCTACAGAGTATGACGAGGGTATCAAGAGAGTTGCAGTAGTAGGCGGAGGCGTTGGTTGTGCTATCGCTTATCCACAGGCTAAGAAACTCCACAGCATGGGCGTTGAAGTTGATCTTATCGCTGGTTTCAGAAGCAAGGATATCGTTATCCTCGAGGACGAAATGGGCAAGGCATCTTCACATCTTCACATCTGTACAGACGATGGTTCATACGGCTATCACGGATTTGTTACAAACAAACTTCAGGAGCTTATCGACGGCGGTGCAAAGTTTGACGAAGTTATCGCTATCGGCCCTGTTCCAATGATGAAGTTCGTTTGCAAGGTAACAAAGCCTTATGACATCAAGACACTCGTTTCACTCAACCCTATCATGATCGACGGCACAGGAATGTGCGGCGGATGTCGTGTAACTGTTGACGGCAAGATCAAGTATGCTTGCGTTGACGGCCCTGACTTTGACGGTCAGAAGGTAGATTTCGACGAGCTAATGAGAAGAAACTCAACTTATAAGGAGCAGGAAAAGGCTCACTTGTGCAGACTTACTGGAGGTGTAAGATAATGGCTAATATGAGTTTGACAAAGACTCCTATCGCAGAGCAGGAGCCAAAGGTAAGAGCTAGAAACTTCAAGGAAGTTACTTTGGGTTACACCCCTGAGCAAGCTATAGAAGAAGCTCAGAGATGTCTTAACTGCAAGCACAAGCCTTGTATGACAGGATGTCCTGTAAGCGTTAGGATTCCTGAGTTTATCGCAAAGGTAGCAGAGGGCAAGTTTGAAGAAGCTTATGCTATCATCAAAACAACAAACGCTCTGCCGGCTGTTTGCGGACGTGTATGTCCACAGGAGCATCAGTGCGAGGGCAAGTGTGTAAGAGGTATCAAGGGCGAGCCTGTCGGTATAGGCAGACTTGAGAGATTCTGTGCAGACTATATGATGGACAAGGCAGTTGCCGTAGAAAAGGCTGAGCCAAACGGTCATAAGGTAGCTGTTGTCGGCGGTGGTCCTTCAAGCCTTACAGTTGCAGGCGACCTTGCTAAGCTTGGTTACGATGTAACTATCTACGAGGCATTCCATACAGCAGGCGGCGTTTTGATGTATGGTATCCCTGAGTTCAGACTTCCAAAGGCTATCGTTCAGCACGAGATAGACAATCTGACAAACATGGGCGTACATATCATGACAAACATGGTTATCGGCAGAGTTCTTTCTATCGACGAGCTTATGGGCATGGGCTATGAAGCTGTATTTGTAGGTTCAGGCGCAGGTCTTCCAAGATTTATGGGTATCGAGGGCGAAGGCCTTGTAGGTGTTTACTCAGCTAACGAGTACCTTACAAGAATCAACCTTATGAAGGCATACAAGGACGATTATGATACCCCTATCATGAAGTCAAAGAACGTAGCTGTTGTCGGCGGCGGTAACGTTGCTATGGACGCTGCTCGTTCTGCAATGAGACTTGGCGCTGAGCACGTTTATATCGTATACAGACGTTCAATGGACGAGCTTCCTGCAAGAAAGGAAGAGGTTCATCACGCTCAGGAAGAGGGCATCGAGTTCCTCGTTCTTAACAACCCTGTTAAGATAGTTGGCGACGAGAACGGTCATGTAAACGGAATGGAGTGCATCAAAATGGAGCTGGGCGAGCCTGACGCAAGCGGCAGAAGACGTCCTATCCCTATCGAGGGTTCAAACTTCATTCTTGACGTTGATACAGCTATCATGTCTATCGGTACATCACCTAACCCACTTATCAGAAGTACAACTCCCGGTCTTGAAACAAACGATCACGGCTGCCTTATCGTTGACGAGAACGAGTCAACAACTAAGGAAGGCGTTTACGCAGGCGGTGACGCTGTTACAGGCGCTGCTACTGTTATCCTCGCTATGGGCGCAGGCAAAAAGGCTGCCGCTGCTATCGACGAGTATATCAAGAACAAGAAATAATTTCTTGTAAATGAAAATTATTTGTTAAAAGGCTTGAAGTTTGTGCAAATATCTGATATACTAATATAGTATTATTAGATTTGGAGGTCTTTTGATGAATTTGTCAGCAATTATTTCAGTTTTGGCTGCTGAGCAGAGTTCACCTGCATCACTTGCCATGACTTTTATCCCACTGGTACTCATAATCGTGTTCTTCTATTTCTTTATTATCCGTCCGCAGAAAAAGCAGGATAAGAAAGACGCTGAGATGAGAGATAACCTTGAGATAGGTGACGAGGTCGTTACAAACGGCGGAATCGTTGGTATCGTGTTCTCTATCAAGGACGACACTGTTGTTATCGAAACAGGCGGCGACAGAAGCAAGATCCGTGTTAAAAAGTGGGCTATCGCTAAGAACGAAACAATTCATGACGGTGACGTAAAGTAAATATCGCTGTTGAGGGACGGGTAGTTTTATCCGTCCCTTTTTGTGTTCTTATTGTCCGTGGCTTTGAATATAATTTCTTTAGGATATTCAGTGTGGGGGTGCGGATATGAAAAATAACAGGCTTTTTGGGGGTAGAAAGCTTTCTGTGCTGTCATCTACGGCAATTTCTGCCTGCGTGGGGTGCGGTGCGATATTTGTTGCTGTGCTTGCTTTTGCGTATGTTATCACTAAGATAGATGCCACCGACCTTATGCTGTCGGTGATGTCAACAGCGGCACTTGGTATCGGAGCGTATGCAGGGGGATATGTCTGCGGAAAAAGGCAACGTAGAAACGGTCTGCTGTCAGGTGTGCTGTGCGGAGTGTTCATTTTTCTTATCATTGTCATTCTCAGTGCACTGTTTTCAAAGGCAGCCGAAAGCTTTTCCGTGCCTGCAAAGCTTGTGCTTACCCTTGTGTGTGCAGGCGTAGGCGGAGTTGTAGGGGTAAATTCTAAAAGCAGCCGTTTTTGATAAGGATAAATATTTATACTGCATTAACTATTCGTTCATAAAACATAGTGGGATATGTGGTATAATTAGTATAAATCAATTATTGGAGGTAAAATCCTATGAAACATATCAAGACGATCAATAAGGCTAATCTCAAGAAGACTGCTGCTAAGGGTGGCTGCGGCAAGTGTCAGGCATCATGTCAGTCAGCTTGCAAGACCTCCTGCACAGTTGCTAACCAGAAGTGCGAGAGAGAGGCTTAATATTACGATCTTTCTGAGGCGTGCGAGCGTACACACGCCTTGCTAAAGGGACATTTTTATGTCCCTTTATTTTTGTATAAATTTGTATATGAATATAAAAGCGAAAGGTGATTTTTAAATGATACACAAGTTTAAGCTTGGCGGCTTTAATGCACTGCTTGACGTTAACAGCGGCGGAGTACATATTATAGACGATCTGACATACGATCTGTTAGACAATGTTGAGCCGCCTTTTACGGAGAAGTGTCCTGAGGACGTTGTAAGAAAGCTGTCAAAGATGTATGACAGCAAGGATATCGAGGATTGCTATGAGGAGATAGTTTCTCTTTATAATGACAAGATATTGTTCAGCGAGGACGATTACGAGAAGTATGCCCTGTCTGCTGTGGCTTCACCTATCAAGGCAATGTGTCTGCATATTGCTCATGACTGTAACCTGAGATGTAAATATTGCTTTGCTTCAACAGGCGATTTCGGTCAGGGCAGAATGCTCATGGACTATGAAACGGGCAAGCGTGCTATTGATTTTCTTATCGAGCGTTCAGGGGACAGAAAGTTCCTTGAGGTGGACTTTTTCGGCGGCGAGCCGTCACTGAATTTCGGTACGGTAGAAAAGCTTGTTGAGTATGCACGTTCACAGGAGGAGCCTCACAATAAAAAGTTCAGATTTACTGTTACCACAAACGGTGTACACCTCACTGACGAGATGATAGACTTCATCAACAAGGAAATGTACAACGTTGTTCTGTCTATCGACGGAAGAAAAGAAGTCAATGACAGAATGAGAGTGCGTGTTGACGGCTCAGGAAGCTACGATAGGATTATCCCTAACTTCAAGCGACTTGTGGACAAGCGTCCTAAGAATAAGGATTGGTATGTAAGAGGCACTTACACAAAGTATAATCTTGACTTCTCAAATGATGTAATGCACCTTTATGACCTTGGATTCGATCAGATATCTGTTGAGCCTGTTATGGCAGACCCTAGCGAGCCTTATGCTATCACTGAGGCTGACCTGCCGAGGATCTTCAAGGAGTATGAGATACTTTCTGAGAAGATACAGAAGATAAGGGACGAGGGCAAGTTCATAAACTTCTTCCACTTTATGATAGACCTCGATCAGGGTCCTTGTGCGATAAAGAGACTTAGGGGCTGTGGAAGCGGAAACGAGTATGTTTCTGTTACTCCTGACGGCGATATTTACCCATGTCATCAGTTCGTTGGTATCACCGAATTCAAAATGGGCAATCTCTATGACGGCACATTTAACGAGGAAATGAAAGATATGTTTGCTCACGCACACGTTTACAACAAGCCAGAGTGCAGAAAGTGCTGGGCAAAGTTCTATTGCAGTGGCGGTTGCAATGCAAACAACTACATTTACGCAGGTGATATTCACAATGCGCACAAGCTGTCATGTCAGATACAGAAGAAGCGTCTTGAATGTGCTATCATGATGAAGGCTGTTAAAATGCTCGACAGCGCAGAATGAATATAAATATTTTGTAAATTTCACGCATTGTAACTTTTGCGTACATATATAAACTTAATATGTACAAAAACGTTTGAAGTTTAACAAAAAAATTTATTGAATAATCGGTTTAAAAAGCACGGAATAACAAATGACGTTATTTCGTGCTTTCTGTTGTTATTACATAGTATGATAATGTCGAAAAATAGCAAAATGTGTCTGACATGTTAATAAGTATTAAGATAAATATAATGTATACTAAGCTGGTAGCTTATTGACAAAGTGGGTCGAATTTAGTATAAGATTGACATAAACAAAAGGTGCTTGGCGGTCATGTTACCGCAAATCGGCTATAACGAGCGCCCTCTGTATCGGACAGGATAAACCGACAAATTATTATGAAAAGGACGAAGAGATATGAAAACTAATGAAAAGAAGAATACTTCTGCTAAGAAGAAACTTATACCTGCAGTTGCAATGCTCACAACTTCCGCTGTAATGCTTTCTACTGCTACTTATGCTTGGTTTACAATGAGCAGAGATGCTGAGGTAACTGGTCTTGAAATGGCTGCTACCGCAGGCGGTGGAATTGAAATTTCACTTGGTGAAATCGGCAGTGGCACACTTGGTAGTATTAAAGAACCTAGCATGGATGATGTTTCTTGGAAAAGTACAGTTAAGCTTGGTGAATACTATGGAAATATTGGTAAGCTTCAGCCTGCTTCTTCAGTTAATGGTAATAACTTGTTCTATGCTGATGATAATGGTATTATCGCCGGTGGTAAAGTAGTTCAGAATGGTACAGATGTAAAGGCAACCGCAACAACTGACGAGGTTGGTTTGAGCGTTAAAGAAAGTTATGATGCTACTGGGACAAACACAACTCTTGTGACTGCTGCTACTCCAAAGAACGGTCGTTATCTTGATATTCCTATGTGGATTAGAACATCAAAAAAAGACAAAACAAAGGTTTCTTGCGAGGTTGATATAGTTGATGCTTCAAATGGTGAGTCTGTAAAGGTTAATGATGGTACAGAGCTTAAAAAGGCAGTAAGAGTTTCTGTTATACCGATTGGAAAAGCAAATATCACAACAACAGCTAATACAAATACTTTAAAGATTACAAAGGCTGATGCTTATACTTCATCAACGACAAATCTTAATGTTTATGGCTTGACATTTGATAGCTATTCACAGAAAGACGGTGCCAATGAGGGTATAAGCAAAGCAAAAACAACTGAAACTACGTACAGTGAGTTGCTTGATTCGATTTCTGCTAATACTGTGTCTGTTGTTACAGGTGATGAAAACCACGATGATACTGCTGAAATATTTACACTTGATGCGGCTGGAGATGATAGCTATTCAGTACAGTCATTTGTTGTCAGAGTATGGCTTGAGGGTGAAAGCAAGTTCTGTAATGACGCTACTGCTGCACAGGATTGGAATATTTCTCTCAAGTTCACAGGTAAAGACGTAACAGAATAATCTTAATTAATAAAACAAAAAAGACGCCGAAGAAATTCGGCGTTTTTTGGTAAATGGGCATAAAAGATAATTTTCCATATTTGGGGAAATTCCCCAACTTTTCTTTGCTTTTTGTCGAAAATATGCTATAATGATATATTGGAACAGGAAAGGAAGTGACTTGCTTTGAATGGTAATTCAACAGTTGACGGTGTTCGTGCTGTGGAGCTTTTCTATAGACCTATAAAAAATACCGATAGCGGCAGGGTCACTTTTTTGCAGTCGCAAACAAGGCTCAATTCTCCTGCTATGGGTACGCTCATGCCTGCGGATTATCTCCCTGTGGCTCAGCTTTCCGACCGATGTGTTAGCATATTCAAGCTTGCTTTCGTTCAGCTTTTGCAGGCTTTGGGCAAGTTTCACGAAAGGGAAGTTGACGTTGATTGGGCAAGCGTGTTCATGCCTGCAAGATTTTTAAGGAAGACGGAAGCTCCGAGAGTTGCGGCAGATTATTGCGATAAGTTTGGCGTGAAGTATGAGCGTGTCTGCTTTGAGCTGTCGTCTGATGTGCTTGATGAAGCTGACAGCACAGCGGCAGATAACGTGGCTCTTATGAGAAGACAGGGCTTTCATTTCCTGCTCACAGGCTTCGGCACTGAGGGTTTTAAGATGCTGAAAACAGCCGAGTTCAAGGTGGATAATATCATGCTTGACGGCTCAGTGGCTCAGGTTCTTGGTAAGAGCGACAGGTATGATACCTGCGTGAACTCTCTGCTGAATTTCGTTTTTGACCTTAATGCTGAGGTCATAGCTGACGGCATTACTGATGATAAGCAGGTGAAACAGCTCAGCGGTATGCAGTGTCTTTACTATTCGGGAGAAAATGCAGGAAAATATATTGCGGAAAGATACGTTCGCAATAGAAATGAGTAATAAACGGGTGATACGGTTTTGGACGGTAAAAATATAGATAAAAATACAAGAGTAGTCGATACCCTTGCACTTCGCAGGACCGCCAAGGAAGCTAAACGCTATGTGGTATTGATGAGATTGCTTAAAATACTTGCCATTATACTTATCGCTATCGTGGCGGCGGCTTATGCGGTGTCTTATTTTTACGACAAGTATGGTAGCTTTACAGTTAAGATAAGTAAGTATGATATGATAAATCAGGGGCTTACTCTTTCGGAAACTCCTGAATATACCACGAGCAATTCAAGGCTCAATGCGGATATCCTCTATGATATGACAAATATCAGTGGCGAAGATCTCCCTGATAATATCGACAAGATAAACGGCAGCCATAATGGCGAGGGGTATATAGCTTATACTTTCTATCTCATAAATTCCGGTAAAGACACACTTAGCTATGACAGCGAAATGACTATCGAGAACGTCACGAACGGTGTTGATGAAGCTATCAGAGTGGAGCTTTTCGTGAATGGAGAGAAAACTGTTTATGGTAAAACAAAGTCTGACGGCAGCGGTAAGGAAAGCGATTGCGACAAGGAGTTCGCCTCCTCCACTGAGGTCATGAAGGACCGACGTGAAAAGCTTGGTCCAGGTGAGAAAGACAAGTATACAGTGGTCATATGGCTTGAGGGAAATGACCCTGATTGTGTTGACAAAATAATCGGTGGCACAATGAAGCTTGGTATGAATTTCAAGATCGTTGAAACAACTTAAAAAATTAGAAGGGAGGAAGCCTCGGGGTTCCGAGGTTTTGAATTATGAAAAAAGCTTTGAAGATCGTTTTTAATGTTATCGCATGGGTGGTGCTTATCTTTGCACTGCTTATAACAATTCTCGTGTTCTCGTCTGATAAGAATAATGGTACGGCAAGTCTGCTGGGATATATCCCACTCACAGTTGAATCTGACTCAATGAAGCCAACTTTCAAAAAAGGCGACCTTATTATCTCAAAGGAAATAGACGATATCAATTCTCTGAAAAAGGGCGACGTTATCACTTTCTGGACGCTTATTGACGGCAAAAAGGTGAAGAATACCCACCGTATCGCAGAGGTACTCAATGATAACGGCTCTGTAGGCTTTATTACACGAGGCGACGCTAATAACGTAGATGATACATACACTGTTTATGCAGGTGATATAATCGGTCAGTGGGAAGGTGCAAAAATAGGCGGTTTCGGCAAGGTAATGGATTTTCTCAGAACAAAAACGGGATTTTTCATTTGCATACTTTTGCCGATAGCACTGTTTTTCCTCTTTGAGCTTTATAAGCTTATCGCAACCATAATCGAGGTAAAGCGTCCTGCTATCACAGAGAGCGATGAGGAAGAAATAAAAAGACGTGCAGTTGAGGAATACCTTGCACAGCAGAAGAAAAAGGAAGAGGAAAATGCACAGCAGGAGAAAAATGACAAATAACTGCTGCTTGGGTGATACATTATGAACGGATTTCTGAAATGGTTTTTTGTTTTCATGTCGTCAATGCTTGCAGGCTTTGGGCAGATCTTCAAGGGTCTGTGGAACGGCATAAAACAGATCTTCAATATAAAAAACTACATAAGGATATTCAAGACCTACTCGGCAGACTTTGGCGCGCTGGGCTGGATACTTTCTGTGCTTGCAATTATCGTTGTTGTGGCTATCTTTGTGCTTATTATTTTTATGATAGTGCTTGCTGTGAGAAAGTACATAAGATTCAGACACTCTATCGTCAGCAACGAGGATCTTATCGAAGAGATATCTGACCTGCAGCGTCAGGTGGTGAAAATGACCAAGGAAAAAGATGAGATCATGGCAATGAAGGTGGCTCAGCTTGGGGTCTATGACAACACCGCTCTTGCAGAGGGTGAAACAAAGCTTGCAGAGGGCGAGCAGATGCCTGCACAGGGCGAAGTTCAAACCACTGTGGACGGCGTTGTTCAGACTGCAGACTGCCGTTTTTCAAAGCTTATCGAGGTGGACAATTTCTACAAGACATACGAGCCGCCTGCTTACAATAATGACATTACCCTTAGCGGTATCTGCGAAGCATACAGAAACTTTGCCTGCTCAAGAATGCACCTTTATTATGACATAAAAACTATCCGACTTTTCATTGCAGGCATGGCTTCAACAAAGCTCATTATCCTGCAAGGTATCTCTGGTACAGGTAAAACATCACTGCCGTATTCTTTCGGTAAGTTCTTGCAGAAAGATACCACTATTGCTTCTGTTCAGCCGTCATGGCGTGACAGAACTGAGCTTTTTGGCTACTTCAACGAGTTCACGAAGAACTTTAATGAAACAGAAGTTCTCAAAAGAATTTATTCTTCTGAATACAATGACGATGTAAACTTCATACTCCTCGACGAGATGAACATTGCGAGAGTAGAATATTACTTTGCAGAAATGCTCTCAATTCTTGAAATGCCGGATCCTGCCGAGTGGGAGCTTGATCTTGTTCCTAATGTGTGGAGCACCGACCCTGTTCGCCTTGATAAGGGCAAGCTGCGTATTCCGCAGAATATTTGGTATATCGGTACTGCCAACAACGACGATTCCACGTTCACTATCTCAGATAAGGTATACGACCGTGCACAGCCTATCAATCTTGACGCAAAGGGAGTTGCCTTTGACGCACCTGACACGCCGCCTATGAATTTAAGCTTCGAACATCTTGATACACTCTTCAAGGAAGCTTTTCAAATGTATCCCGTTTCTCAGGACAACTTGAAAAAGATCCAGCAGCTTGACCTGTGGGTAATTGAAAAGCTGAGAGTGGCTTTCGGTAACCGTATACTTAAACAGATGAACTTGTTTGTTCCTGTATATGTTGCCTGCGGTGGAGAGGAACTTGACGGCATTGACTATGTGCTTGCCACAAAGATATTCAGAAAATTTGAGTCGCTTAACTTGGCAATGCTAAGAGAAGAGCTGAAAGAGCTTTGCACCTATATGCAGAAGCTTTTTGGCAGAAACACTATGAAAGAATCTATAGCATATCTTGAAAGATTGCAGAAACTGTACTAAAATTTGTACTCATAAGCTTTGAGAGGAGGGACGGGCATGAGCGAATACAACGAACAGCGTGCAGCTTTTGACAAAGCTGTAAAGACGTTTGACGGCAATAACAGCTTTGCGGCAGCCCGTGCCTTGCTTCTTTCGGGCGAAAAAACTGTATCTTTTAATCGTAAGATAATTGAGAAGAATATAGATTCGTCCTGGCTCACAGAGATAGAAAAAGCTCTGCCACATCTTGATACGGTAATAAGAAATCCAAGAAACACCATTAAAGAAGTGGAAGAGATCGTGCCTATCGCTATGTCAAGGAAGATAACGGTAGAGTCCATAAAACATCTAGGACAGCACACCGATCTTATTCAGGATATCGACAAAAAGACTGGAAAGATAACTCCGTCAAAGATACTGAACATTCATAAAGAGGAAACTCTCGATACATATGAAAATAGATTTGTAAATACCCTTATCGACAGGCTATACATTTTTATAAATATAAGATACAATAAGCTTGTCCAGACCGCAGAGGCGCAGGAGGCTTATTCTTTTAATTACGACACCGTGGCTGACAGCGGCGACGGGAGAAAGGTCAACATTAGTTTTAAGATAGAAACTGTTGACAGTCTTGTCGGCGGCAGCAAGGATACTGACGTTTGGGCAAGGCTTGAAAGGGTCAAAAAGGCTATCGAGGGCTATAAAGGCTCAGTGCTTTGTACCACTCTTGGCAACGCTTTTATCAGACCGCTTGTTATGAGAACAAACGCTATCACTAAAAATGTGGACCTTATGGCGTGTCTTACCCTTTGGCAGTTTATTGAAAGCTACGATAAGGCAGGCTACGAGGTCAACGTTTCTGATACTGCACAAAGACCTGATGATTCTTATATCGAGGATATATATGGTCTGACCGCAATGAACTATATGCTTTTCCGCTCATATACCCATGGGGCAGACAAGTCGGAGGAGCTTAAAACCATAAAGAGCAAGACCCTCGCACCAAAGGTTGTCAGGCGTTTTGATAAGCAGACGTCTGATAAATACGATGTTATAGTGGGCGAGGGCAACCAAAGCAGTGCAAGTAAGACAGATATGGGTATGACTGCCGAAGATGAGGGAAACCTTACGGCAGAGCTTGACCGTATAGTTGAGATAGAAAAGCAGTTTCTCAAAGACGAGGAAGACCGTAAGAGGGCTGAGGAGCTTGCGGCTGCAGAAGCTGAAAGAAAGCGTGTCGAGCAGGAGAAACTGGAGCGTCAGCGGCGTGAGGAAGAAGAGCGCATAAGGCTGGAGCATGAGGAAGCTGAACGCAGACGATTGGAGCTTATCCAAAAACAGCAGGCGGAGCAGGCTGCACGAGAAAAGGCGGAGCGTGAGGAACGTGAACGCCGTGAAAAAGAGGAAGAGATCAAGCAGATCGCAAGACGCAAAAGGCAAATGGAAGAGCGCCAACGCCGTGAAGAGGAGCAGCGTGTCCGTGAGGAAAGAGCCAGGATCCGAGAGGAGAAAAAGCTCGTCCGCAGCAGCCTTGGATCTGCTATGGATCAGCAGATCAGCACGAATGAAGAAGCCGTGTCTTCAAGCTTTGTGTCAGAGTATGAGTCCCCTGAGATCGCTGCAAAAAAGGCGAAAGAAGCACAACAGCAGCGTGAGCAGGAACGTCGTGAGCGTGAACGTGCTGAGCGTCTTAAAGCTGAACGTGAAAGCTTTGAAAATAAAAATATCAATGAGATATTTAAAGAATATTCCAAAAATCCATATTACATGGCAAAACGTGGCATAACATATGTTCTGGCTCACGCATTTGGTATCATACCTGTTGTGACAGATAATCCGGACTATATCAGAATGCTCAAAGTTAAGAAGGAAAAAGAGCAGGCTGAGGCAGAGAGAAAACGTGCAGAGCGTGAAATTGAGATTATCTATGAAAAATATGCTCCGTATCTGAAATATGATGTAAAGAGGCGTATCAAAAACAGGCAGTTTAAAAAGAGAAAACGTCTTGAGCGAAAGAACAGACCGCCAAGACCATATATTCCGCCACAGCGCACTGCTGAGGAGCAGAAAGCTATCGACACTGAAATGAAACGTCTTTACAAGGAGTATCACGTTTCAGCTGTGGGCAGACTGGTAAGACATTTGAAAGAAAAGTACAGAAAGAAACCTTAGTGCAGGAGGGAGCGTCGGTATCATCGGCAAGGCGTTGAGGATAGTAAAAATAGCTTTGACAATACTTGGCTCTGCTGTGTTTGCGGCACTGCTGAGTGTGACGGTGTACATAATGGTCTGCGGCTGTATCGGCAAAACAGCAAGCATTTTTGGTTACAGCGTACTGAAGGTCGTGAGCGGAAGTATGGAGCCGTCTATACATGAGGGTGACTATATTTACATCAAAAGGACGGATACTGACAGCTTAAAGGCAGGGGATATCATTTCGTTCTACTCTCAAGATGATAGTATTAAAGGCGAGATAAATACTCACAGGATATCTGAGGTTTTGAGCGACGGCACTTTTGTTACTAAAGGCGATGCTAACAAAATAGAGGACAGCGTGACGGTGCAAAAAGTCAGCATTATTGGAAAATACTATGGAAAACTCAGATTTTTCAAGTGGCTTGGGTCATTTGCATCAACAAAGAAGCTCCTCATACTGTTTGTGATAATCCCAACAGTTTGCATGGCGGTGTATGAGGTAAAAACTATCGCTGAGATAAAAATATATTCAAACCGTGAGGAAGCCTTGAAAGCGGCTGAGGAAGAAAAGGAAAAGCTTATGCGTGAGGCTGTTGAAAAGGAAGTTCAGCGGCTGAAAATGCAGGAAAACGAGAAAAAGGAGGCGAACAGCTTTGAATCAGGAAAAGATAATGAAGGCTAAAATGATAACGGCTATCGTTATTTGTATTGCGGCACTGGCAGGGCTGTTCGTTTTTATCGGGCTTTATATGGACAAGTCCGAGGAAGTCAGAAAGACTTACATTGCTAAGTATATGGAAAATCTGTCTTCCGCCTCTGAGGAGATAGACACTTATCTTGAAAGCGGCAAGGATCTTCCAACGAGATATAACATGATACTTTCGGACATGGGTGCGGCAAGGTCGCTGGTGTTTCTTATCGACGATTACACTGATGAGCAGAAGGCTATAAATGAGCTTCATTACTGCTTTGTGAAGTATCCCGAACAAATGCAGGGCAAGCTTGAGGACGTAAAAAAAGCACTTGACCATATCACCGAAAATCTTGACAAAGGCTATAGGGAAGTCAACGAGATAGTTGATTCGGTTGATAAAATGGGAAATTAATGCAAGGAGGACAATAACGTGAGCAGTAAAGGGCAGCTTAAAAGAGAAATAAAGAAATGCAGACTTACTATTGAGGAAATAGAGCGTAAGAGATCACGTTCACAATCAGCACTTGTTCAGGCTATTCTTTTGCAGGAAGAGCCTAACGAAATGGACGTTGAGTGGTTCAACAAATACACAGGCGAGATAACCGCTTGCAGAAACCACATGATAGAACTGCAGAAAGAGCTTGACTCGATGAAATAATGGAGGTCGCCAAAGTGGCTGAGCATAAAGTGATAGAGAAAGCAGACAGCGAGGAAGAAAAGAAGAAACGCAAACTGCTTATTATAAAAATAATACCAGTTGCAGTGCTGGCATTTATACTTATTGCGGTCAGTCTGGCTTGGTTTACCATTGATAAAGCCCTTGATCTTGATTCATTTGGAATGAAGAGCGTAGATTCGCCATTTGAACTGAAAACAGTAGGCAGTGCCAATGTGCTTAAAGCTGAGATACTTGACAGCAATGACTACTCTAAGGTGTCTGATGGGAGCAACATCACTTCTGACGAGAACGACAAGATCTACTGGCTTCTTGATGAAGAAAGCGGTATGACGAATGGTATTAATCCTGGTAGTCATGGAAAGCTTACTTTTTATGTTGTCCCAAACCAGTCGGGGGAAATGGAGATACAGTTCAAGTTGAGTATCACGGGGTATGCAGAGAATAAAAACGAAGACGCTGTTTCTTATGAAAAGGTTACTGAAGAAGAAGTAACTAGATTTATGAATGGACATATCATGTTTTTTGAGAAATATGATGAGAACAATCACACATATTCCGATTTTCTTCATGATGAAACATTCACAAGGACGCTTAAAGATTGTAAAGTAGACGTTCCGCAGGAAGTGAACGTATATTGGGTGTGGCCGAACACGCTTGGTCAGATACTAATGAAAAGCACAGATGAAAATCTGGCAGAGAAAAATGTGCTGTTTGATGATGACAGTGAAGAACGTTTGAATTTTGCGGAATATATAAATGGTAATTTAAGCTTGTTCTTGTCAGGTGATGCAGATAAAGAACAAAATAAAAAGGTTATTGAGAATATACTTAATGGTGATAAATACAGCACAGCACAGTTATCATCACTAAGCTCCATGTATAATGACGCTGACGAAAAGATAGGTACAAAGGTGCAATATATCCTTGTTGAACTAAACGTATAGATAAGAATATTAACTTTGCACGGAGGCAGTTGAAAGTGAAAGCTAATAGAAATCAGAAAATTAATAGAATATGCCACAAGCTTTACAGCAAGTATCGCAAGAATGTTATTTCTTTAGTTACCGCTGCCGTATTGCTTGTCACGAGTATGCCGCTTGCAGACATTTCAGGTGTTGTGTCTAAAATGGTATCAACTGTCACCAATGCTATTACGGCTATGGCGGCAGATACATATACTGACATTTCTAATGATATCAAAAATGGCGTTTTTACGATACAGAATGCAGACGATTTTAAAAAGCTTCTTAATGCAGACCCTGCTGTCTATCAGAAAATCACTGTATTGTTTTCAAACAACCAATCTCAGTTTAAGTCTTCTGATTTTACAGGAATAGAAAAAGGACTTGGCAATGAAGAATATCCTTTCATGGGAACGGTCAAAGCAAATGAGGGTTCAGCTATTAATCTTCCTATTAATTTTGCTCTGTTTGAATATCTTAGTGACAGTGCAAATTTAGATACTATTATTTTTGCTAGACCGGAAGAAAAAAATTCAGCTTTGCTTGCTGAGAATGTTATACACGGTGATGTGGCTTCAGCTAATAAGTGGAAAATAAAAGCTGATCCTGTAGATGATTCAGGTGCTACAAATTATAAATCCTTCACGTCTGTTATAGGCAATATGAAAAATGGAGCAAATGTCGATCTGGATATCACTCTAAGTAATGGTGTCAAGGCGGAAGTATCAGGCGGGGATAATGCAGGTCTTGCTTGTGGCTCTATGGACGAAAACACAAGTCTTGCCGTAAGCTTGTCAAGTAATTTGCTTGACGTTTCCGGCAAATCGAATGCAGGTGTATTTGTCGGGAAAATGAGTGCTGGTGCGGCACTGAACATCGACAAGTGTGATGCCTTGACAGGCGTAAATGTATCCGCAAACAACGCAGGCGGACTTGTGGGTAGTGCAGAGAATGCAGAAATAAATGTTGGCGAAGGTGTCACCATTACCATGACCGGAAGCGTTACAGGTTCTGTAACTGCGGGCGGTCTTTTCGGCTCTTATACATATAGTAAAGCCAACGAAAAGACATTTGATATTTCAAAATTCAGTGGCATGAAAATGGCACTTGCTTGTTCATCAGGAGATACCGCTGACAGTGCGGCTGTTGGTTCTGTTTTCGGAGTGCTGACAAACAGCACAGATAGTGTAAAAATTAGTATCACGGGCACTGCTAATGATACTATTACTTCAAACTTCAAGGGTACTGTCAGGGCAGGCTTTTATGGTGGTATTGTCGGAAGATATTCTGCCAATGCTCTTAGCTCTGAACTAGCACTAAGTGATATCACTGTAAATGTGACCGGTTCATGCAATGCCCTTGATTTTGGCGGCATTATTGGTAAGATAGGTGATAACAGCAAGGCTTATGTAAGCGTCAAGAATACCACTATAAGTATTAATAATCCCACATCATCACAAAATAATTATGGCGGACTTGTGGGCTATGCAGATCAGGCTTTTATTGATGTTTGCGGCAATGTCACAGTTACGGCAGCTGATGTTTCTGCAAACCAGAGCGTAGGTGGCATTGTTGGCAAATTTAATAAAAATGGCGTTGTAAGGCTTGGCGGTGAAACAAACCTTTCAGAATTTTATCCTAAAGACCCTAACAAAAACGGATGTCAGATAGTAGGAAATAGAGGCAATGCTTTGATCTATAGCTTAAGCGGTTGGTCATTTATAAGGACAACTTCAAAGGTCATAGACGATATGGATTGGGGCGGAGTGCTTCGACTTAACAATTCCGATATGCTTGAGAGTGCTGACGGTGTTCTGTCTTTTGATGGATCGGGGCATACTGTTACAATAAATGGATTTGCCAATAATAGTATAACTATAGACAATAGGGCAGATTTTGCCCGTGCGGCTTTGATAATGCAGCATTATAGCAATGATTTTGTTAAGTATAGCGAAAATTCTATAGATAAAACAGCAATACTTAAGGCGAATTTTACTCTTAGTGCAGATGTTGATATAAGCGACACAGGTCTAACCGGCTTTATGCGTGACAATGGTGAGAATACTTTCACAGGCATTCTGAATGGCAATAGTCATAAAATTACTATGAGCGTAGGCAAAGACGCTAAGATAGTTTTCCATACTCACAACGGACTTTTTGCAAAGACAAGCGGTGCAAAAATAAGCAATATAAAGCTTGTTTCAATTTTCAATATTGTTGGCGATAATGCTTCGGACGGTGACGCTTGTTATATTGGTTCTATTTCTGCATACAACAGCGGAGCTTTGACTATTGACAAAGTGACCGCTGATGTGACCGCATCTCCAAGTGGTGCGTATACTAATTTTGTCGGAGGTCTGGTTGGATATGTTGCTGACGCCACAAGTGAAGTTTCGTTCACTAATTCTGCTGTAACAGCAAATCTTACATACAATAATAGCACAACAAAGGTAGATTGCACTTGTCTTGGCGGAGTTATCGGAATGGTAGGCGCTGTTACATCAAAGCCTGCAACTGGTATTAAGTTTGATAAAGTCACTGTTGGCGGAAATATAACTGACAAACACACAGGAAGTAACTCTAGAGTTGGCGGACTTATTGCAGAGGTCGGTGCTAAGGATAATTCAGCTTCTGTTGTACCTAATAAGGTATCTATCACCAATGTTAATATTAATGCTTTAACAATAAATTCTAGTGGTAAATCAAATAGCGGTGGATTTTTAGGGCATAACTGGTATAGAGTAGAAATTGATCTGAATAGTTTGAATGTAAACAATTCAAGATTAACAGTGAACAATGGCACAGAACTGGGCGGTCTTGTACTTTCCACAACAGGTTATTGGAGCATAAAAGAGGTTAGCTTTGACGGTGTGACAGTGAAAGCAACAAAATGTATAAATTTCGGCATGCTTGCCTCAACTCTTTTTGGTAGAGATTATGACTCTTATGGCTTTGACTATTTTAAAGGTGAAAATGTCAATAATTACAGAAGCTCACGAGATGCAACTTATTTTGAACTTACTAAACCTAATGGATATAAGATCTCACAAGATACTAAGATAAATATAAGCCCAAGCTATTCGTATTTTGATGAGATAGCTCGTTGTAGTATTTATTATTCTTCTTCAGCTAGTTTTATGTCTAATCGTCAAGCCATAATTTCAATTCCTGCTGTTACAGCGGACGGAGAGCGTTTGCTGTATATGGACGGAAAGAACTGCAATACCTATCAAAATCAAACAACAAATAATGGTGCTGTGTGGAAAAATAATTCTTGGGCAAGATATTATTATAACCTTGATGTATATAAAAACGGTAAAGCCACCACAGGCGGAGCTAAGGCTGTTGAGTGGAGCGCAAAGCTTTTTGCGGCAAATAATATAAAAGCATATATTAATAGCACAAATATAGATTTTCCAACAGATCCAGAAATAGATTTGACAGGATATTCATTTTATCCAGTTGATACAAATGGTTGTAATATAAAATCAAATTCAACTATTACTTTTGAAAATAATGGCTTTAATCAGTCTGAAATGGTATCAAGCAGTAATAGTGACAATTATGCCCGTACAACTGACGGAATAGATGGAACAAATTTAACTAATGACCATAATCAACATTACATGATGCAATGCGGACTTTTCAGGAATGAAAATGGAGCTGTTACCATAAGTGGTAAACTGACCTTTAAGGGAAATATCGGTAAGGTGAATGGTGGTTCAGGTGCATTGGTTTGCGGCTCGGTTGCTGACGACACCAATACTACAAAAAAATCTGTCAAAATTACCGGCAGTATCGTTCTTGATGATCTGTATGTGAATGATACTTCTTTAAGTTTAAATGGTGAAAATTCTTATGCCCCTTTGCTTATAAATAAGATAGGCAACATGACAGAGATCACTATACAGAATGTGTCACAGAAAAAACACAGTATGACTGCTGAAAAATATTACAAAGGCGATCAGAATTATGCTGCAACAAGCCTTATAGGCAATGTAGGAAGCGAAAAGGGTCAAAATATATCTCTGACTTTCTCAAATATCAAGCTTGACGCAAGTAATAAAAATTCAATTTTCAAAAATGCTACTTTGCTTGAGAGTTTTCAGCATTCTGACGGAGCAGGCTCTTCTGCAATATACAATTATAAATGGGACGACGATTGGGGTACAGAAGAAAAGCATAATGTAACCTACGGAAAAGAAGTGTCTGACACCATAAAGAATAGTCTAGATAATGTGAGCAGGCAGAATAAGTATCATGGTGATTGGAGTAGGGATGACAGGTATACTTCTCCTGACCAAAATAACGCAACAGAGGAATATAGCTTTACTGAATACAAGCCATATGTTGCTATATCGTATGATACCACCCAAAACTATGATGAGATAGACGTAAACCTTGAGCGACCATATTTGGACGAGGGTTGCGGAACATACTCTGATCCATATATCCTTGACGCTTCCACACTTGCAGAGGTCGCACGAGTTATCAGTACAGCCGCACCTACAAATGGCTGGGAAGTAAACTATAATGCAAATGTTTCTGCCGATAAATCGACTATTAATGCTAATAGTGCTTTTTGTAAAGGCACTAATCATAAAACTTATACTTATGATGGAACAGGCAATTTCGTAAGCGGAAAGGAAAAAGTTTCAAAAGATAACATGATCAAATATCTTTGCGAGGCTTATTACAAGATAAATGATGATATAGTTCTCGGCAGTTCTTTTGCAGGTCTTGGCGGAACATCAAACAGTTACGTTTTCAGGGGCGTTATAGTTGGACAGCAGAGATCCGACGGAACATATCCAACTATCACCAATAATTCTGCAAGCCCGCTCATCAGGTTCAGCAGCGGAAGTGTTGTAAAAGATATCAATATAGAATATACCAAAGAAGTAACGCTTTCAAAAAACAATAATAATAAATTAAACTATAGTACCGGAAAGACGGAGTATTATGGCGGTGTTATGGGCGTTGTGTTCGGTGGAGATAATATCATTGATAATGTCAAGGTAACAAATCCTAAGATAACATTTGCAAATAACGATAACAGCAAACAACATCTCATTACTGCAGGTGGATATGTTGGTGCCATAGTTTACGGCGGCGTTATTTTCAGAAATATGAACAACGTTGCCAAATATAGTGCGCTTACAACCAACAATACTGAGGCAGTGGGTGAAGACGTATATACCAATCTTTTTATCAATCCATATATAGGCAGAGTTGTAAACGGCTTTGCTATCGAAGAGGGAACAACGTTTGGTAAGTCAACTAACCTTAACAATGGCAGGAAAAATTATCTCATCACGCAGTTTAAGAGTAAGCTAAGTGATGATGAGAAATTAAATGTTATTGCCGGCACGACCAATATTATTGAAGTACCTAATGCACAGGCGTTGTTTATGCTGTCTATCATATCACAGTCCGGTATGGGATATACAGACCGTAATAAAAATACTTGCGGCTATGGTCATTATACTTTTACTCGAAATGCAGACTATTCAAAAGTTGGCACAGCTACATTGACTTCTGATGATAAAGATTACAAAACTGCTATCTCAGATTATCAAAGACTTGAAAAGGCTACAAGCAGGGAATATGAAAAGAAAAATTCTGTAATGCTAAAAAAATATACAAAGCCAAGTGAAAAAGGTCTTTATGAAGCAAAGTGGGCACACGAATTAAATAAGAACTTTACTGTTAAACTCACAGGAAATGGAACCTATGACCTCACCGGAACCGGTTTTCGTGGTATAAATCAGTTGTTTGATGCAAAGGATAGTAACCTTGGCGACATTAAATGTGATTATACTTTATCTTTGACAACTATCCAGGGAAATGATCAGACTATAAAGCTCGATACAGATATAAAAGCCTATGCTGTGAAAATAACAGATAACAAGGGCGGTAGCGCTAACACTGTTGAGTTTGAAAATGTGGATAACTATAAGTATCGTACCGCATTCGACAAAGTGAAAGGAGTTGGGCTGATAAACTGTTCAACGTATGCTCTAACTGTAGATAGTCTTAAGCTTTCCGGCAAGATCAGCGTTAAGACGTATAACAACGACGGAAAATCGTATGTTAATGAAGACCTTTCTACAGGTGGTATTGTTGGCGGAGTACAGGGTCAATGCAAGTTTAGCGGAATAACCTTGAATGATCTTGAGGTATCTGGCGCATATACTGTGGGAGGACTTATAGGAAAGTCAACAAATAATATCAATATAAGTGGCGTTAAGTCTGAAAACAGCGGCATATATGTGTTTGGCGGATTTGAAACAGGCGGTCTTGTGGGAAATTCTCAGAAAGGCAGCGAATTTAATGTTAAGGATTCCAAGATTACTATTAATAAAGTTGAATTTGCTAATCTTGATAAAGGCACAGGTACTTGGTTTGGCGTAGGCGGGATCGTAGGCTCTGCAAATATCAAAACGACAATAAGCAATGTCCGGCTTACACCTTATAATACAGACAGCTTTATCGGCTCAAAAAAAGACAATAAACCCCTTGCTACCCAGACAATGAACGAGGGCGGTCTTATAGGATTGTCCAACGAAGTATGCACAATAGAAAACACAAGCGTCAGCGTCGATGTTTATGGAAGTAATGCCGGCGGATTCGTTGGAATAAACAAAAAACAGTTGTCTGTCAATGAGAACTGTTATTATGGTGGAACGTCTGACACATCAGCTTGCGGTGTCTATGGTTATGCAAGCTCAGGCGGAATGGTCGGCAAACAGAATGCGGCTGTGAACATATCAAAGTCTGCTGTAAAAAATGCAGCGATAGGTATACCGGCTGCTAAAAATGGTGATGCTGGTATCGGAGGTTATGTTGGCATAAAAGCTAACGGTGATCTGAAGATAACTGATTGTGAAGTCAATAATGTTACGCTGTCAGCAGAAGATAAGTCCAATGGTGCAGGTGCAGGCGGTGTGATCGGTCATAATGACGGCGGCAGCACATATGCTTATGATATTCTCATAAATAAATTAAGCTATGTAAAAGGCAACAACAGCGTGTCTGTTTCTAACTTGATAGGTTGGAACATGGATAAAAATCTATCATCTGAATTTATCGGAGTATCGGTAAATAACACGGATTGTTTACCTGATATACAGTATGGTGATTCACAGATACCTGCCGGCTTCACCGCTGTTCACTCCGACTACAACGGTACTCAGGATAATACCCAAAATGTCGGCGAGGGAAGCGGCACGCACGTTGCTATCAATTCGCCTTATGTCAATATAAATCCAAGCAAAACCGTTGGTGATAAAATTTTCACAGGCGATCTTGTTGGCGGAAATATGCAGACTATCATCAGTGACGCTGCTTCTTATACGAATGGCACAACCAAAAAATCCTATGGCATAAACAGTACCATAAAGTCATATGCAGAGAATTTGGATAAATCAAAGCTTACAACATTCAAGCAAGCTTCCGAGCTTGATGTTCAGGAGCTGAACGATCTTCCTGTTCTGCTTATAGATGATAACTCATTGTTGAATATCACACAAATGCTCGCAAAGTATATCTCAGTTGTGACAAATTGTGATGTTTTAGACAGCAGTTCAAATAAGCTGAAAACAACAGACCTTATGAATGTCAGCACGGCAACTTATGTGTATGATAACGGCAGTTTAACAAAATCAGACAAAAGCACTCTTACATTTAACAGCAAGACAGGATATTTCAAGGTCACAGACGGTCAGTATGACAATGACGGCACAAACAGATTTACTGTCATTACTCTCGATTATATCGACCCAACGGGAAGTGGCAAAACTGCTCTTAGACTTCATATTCCTGTTTTTGTAAGAAAGGTGCTTGATTTCAGCTTCAATTCTTATGTTATCTCAGGCACGGATTATAACCATTCTCATTACACGGATAAAACAAAGCTTGCTTTTGAGAGCTTTGATGCACCTGTTACTACTTATTTTAAGTATTCCTATTACAAATCCGCTAACGAATGGGAAAAAATGCTCAATAACGGTGACAGCCTGCTTTGGAGCTTTGATAAAAAGCTTTATCTTATTGGTGATAATGCCACTGACAGTGGTGTGCTTACCGATGATACAAAGCTAACTCTTGTTGATGCAAATAACAATGACAAGACTTATCATTCTACCGCAAGTGATGCTAAGTTTAATAAAACAACCGGTGAGCTTGACTTGACAAATATAAGTGGCTTTAAACCGGTCACAATGAATGATGTTCTGTTAAGGTATGCGTCGGTAACAGCTAAAGAATCATCTGACGGAACACTTGTTGAAGCGGATGAAGCTACAGCTACCGTGAAAACAAGCGACGGCAAGTATTATAGACCTGCCGGCGAGGGTGAAACAGGCACTTATAAGATAATTGTTTCAGCGAACAGTGATACACCGAAAAATGCTAATGACGAAATGATAATAAGCGAAAGCTATTATCTCACTATCAATATTCCGGAAACGGGAAGCTCGAAAAAAGTCATCAAGAACTTTGTGAATTATTATAGCGGTAATAAGCCAAGAAAGCTCAATGGCAATATTCCTACAAACCTTGTCCAAGTGACAAATAATGACACTGGCGCATATGTTATTGCAAACTTTTTTACACAGCTAGTAAGTGTGACGGCTCATGACCCAGAGGAGATAACAGCGTCAAATAATTTTGTCCGTGCGACAATGACGTCAAAGATAAGCATTGATCAGAGTCTTAGAGATACATTTAATGGCTATAAGAGTGACGATTTCAATATGTATCAGGCTTTTAAATTCTCTATGAAGAGCTTTGATGAAAAAGACGCGGCAGCTAATGCAAGGATCATTGCAGGAACATCGGTGAGTGTTGATTACAGCATTTTAAACAGTTCAGACACAGAGTTATCAAACGCAAAAATAAGCAAGACTGAGACACTTTCAGAAGCTAAAGACAGCTATATGCTGATGTATCCCGATTCGGTCTACAATTATATCAATAGTGACACAAATGGCTCTATAACTGTCAAGGCTGATATCAGCTTAACTTACGGTACTGCGGGGATCATAGATCAGTTCCCTGAGCGTAAGGACGGGGATACAAAAACCGGTATAGGAGTAAATGCGGCGTCTTATGTTGCATATAGCCTGAACAATATTGAGAACAGCTCTATCTCTGCAAGTGGAGATATGCCTGCCAGACACTACTATAGAAAAGCGATGACAGTGGCACAGCTAAACTATAACGTTGCAGAGTCAACGGTTCTTGAGTCGAAGGATTCACCTTTTTCGCAGCTTGGTATCAATGCCAAGGATATGACTACAGGAGAAATGGCAATAACAGCAAATGCTATCTATGATCTGTCTGCTTTGAGTCGATCAACAAGGGACAGCGGCAAAAAAATACAGTACACCTTGAAGCTTTATGTTAAGGACAATAGCGGCGATTATAAGCAGACAAACGATATTAGCAAATATCTCAGCAGCTTTACTTTGGAAAACGCCACATCAAGCAGTGGCTTGAATGGCAAGGAGTGCGTTTTTACCACTGCCTATAATGGCGAAGAACAAAACACAGCCGTTACGAAATTTACAGTAAAAACAGGCAAGGCTTTTGAGGAGCAGGGACTTACCTATGCGAACTACAGAGTTGAGCTTACAGCGGTGCTGCTTGATGAAAAGAACGAGAAAGTAAATGGAACTACCGCAAGCGACTATGTTGTTTACACCAACGCAAAAATAGAAACAGGCTTTATAAACCAATAATAAACAGGCATCTTCAGGAGAAAAATATGACAAAAAGCATTTTTGGAAAATTCAGAAAATTAGAAAAAAAGAAGAAGCTCCAGCTAGTCATAGCAGTATCTCTCTCGGCGGTACTGCTTGTGGCACTGCCTGTTTATGCGTGGTTTACTCACAAACGTTCTATTGCTCTTACAACAAAAATAAATGCCCCTACTCAGCTTTATATCACAGCAGGAAACAAAGAATCTGTGGCAAATCTTGAAATGGCAGATATAGACGTTGAGGACGGCAATTATAAAGACTTTGTTTTCGGAATAGGCGGGGCAGACGTGCAACAATATCAAATACAGCTTGCACATACAACGAATATCCCTTTTGAGTATGAGATATACCGTGCGAAAGACGTGTCGGAAGCTGATAAAAATAATGATACTGTAGTTTATGTATCTGATGAAGAGAATAAAACGTTTTATTACAATATAGACGGCAGTAAGATCTCGGGACATTATCTCAATCAGCAAGGCTCGGAGATCATTGCTGACAGCACGCTTCATGAAAAGTCCTATGACAGTTACGGCAATGTTCAGAAAAATTCCGAAGCACTTTATTGGCAGTCGGACGCACTGACGGTAATTGACAATAAAGACCCGTTTTGCGATTATTTTATAATCAGAGTAAAATGGAATGATAAAGTCCAAAACAATAAAGAAACTGATATGGTCTACCTTACAGTTCAAAGAAAGTAATATATCACCAGACAGAAAGGAGGGCGGCAGCTATGAAAGGCAAATTTATAAAAAAGCTTAAAAGATCGTGGCTTGCAGTATGGATAGCTTTTGCGGCAGCCGCACTCAGTACTGTTGGCGTCCTGGCGGCTTATACCAGCGTTTCAAGTGTAAAGCGAGTTGTGTCCACACAAAAGGGAGCTGGTATGCTGTTTTCATCAAATTATCTTACAACAGATGAAAATGATCTTCCAAGGACGATAACATTTAGCAGTATGGAAACCTCGCCTTGTGTGACAGTCAATGTATGCAACTATCCGCAAACAATGATAAAGCACAATGATAAGGATATCACATACACCATTACAGTTGAGCTTGTGGACAGCAACGGAAATGCCGTTACCGGAGAAGAAGCTGCAAAATATTCAGTTGAATATAACGGCGAAAAAAAGACTTTTGGAAGCAATTCAAAAATAGAGTTTTCACTTCTGAAACTTATGGCTGACGATTTCAACAAGCATGAATTTGTGCTGACCTTTGATAAGTCGCAGCTCACAAAGTCTAATATATACATGAAAGTGACAGCCGCACCTACAGATCAGGCAGAGTTGAAAACGCTCTCCGCAAAGCTTGGCGTTATCTATATAAATGATAACACATCAGCAACATGGACAGGCACATTCATTGACAACGCCGCCTCGCCAAAAGATCTTGACGGCTTCAACTACCGTCTGTCAGGCAGTGGCGAGGGTACTGTCACACTGACATGGAACACAAAATATATTGATATTAGCACATGGTTTAAAAACACTTACAGCCTGAATGTTTCCACAGATGTAAATACAAAAATTGCCACTGCAACTATGAAAGTCGATTCTGCCGAGAAAAATCAATATGATATTCAGTTCTATCGAACGAACGGCATTAATGGTGCAGAGCAGTGGTCTGACGGTAATCATACCAATATTACGGTAACTGGTACGGGATTTGTTTCAATGAGTTTCACTCAAAGCGCAACGAAAGAAAATTAGAATATGTACAAAAAAACGGACTGCACACAAAATGCAGTCCGTGTATTTTTTCTGTAGGGGCGAACAGTGTTCGCCCTTTTTTTTGTTTGGTGTTAAATCAGAGTGCAGACTTCAAAGCCTCAGCAAGCTGAGCAGGACATGATGTGCCGCGTCCGTTGCAGTCGATACCCTCAAGTCTGTCAATAACGTCTTGAACCTTCATGCCCTCAACAAGCTTTGATACACCCTGTGTGTTGCCGTTACAGCCACCTGTGAAATGCACTTTCTTTACGATACCGTCCTCTACTTCGATATCTATTTTTCTTGAACATACTCCCTTTGGAGTGTAGCTTATCGTTGCCATTTGAAAAACCTCCTATATCCTTGCTACGCCTGTTTCTTTTGCAGCCTTTGCCACAGCTTCAGCCACAGCGACCGGTACTGACCTGTCAAAAGAGTTAGGCAGTATAAATTCCGCGTTGAGCTTGTCCTCAGGCACACAGCCTGCGATAGCCTTTGCGGCAGCCATTTTCATTTCCTCGTTGATGTCAGACGCCCTTACTGCAAGCGCACCCTTGAAAATTCCTGGGAAAGCGATAACGTTGTTTATCTGGTTAGGGAAGTCTGAACGTCCCGTGCCAACGATAAACGCACCTGCCGCCTTTGCTTCGTCAGGCATTATCTCAGGTGTCGGGTTAGCCATTGCGAAAAGTATAGGCTTATCGTTCATGGATCTGACCATTTCAGCGGTCACAAGCTTTGGCTTGGAAACACCTACGAAAGCGTCTGCACCCTTGAGTGCGTCGGCAAGAGAGCCGTGGAGCTTGTTCTTGTTTGTGACCTTAGCCATTTCAGCGTGAGCCTCGTTAAGATAATTGTCGCCCTCGCAGATTATTCCCTCACGGTCTACCATGATAAGATTGCCAATACCAAGAGAAAGCAGTAGCTTTCCTATAGCACAGCCGGCTGCACCTGCGCCGTTTATAACAAGTGTAATATCCTCTATCTTCTTGTTTGCTACCTTGCAGGCATTCATAAGTGCCGCACCGACAACGATAGCAGTTCCGTGCTGATCGTCATGGAAAACAGGAATATCAACTCTCTCTTTGAGTTTTGCTTCTATCTCAAAGCACCTTGGAGCGGCGATATCTTCAAGATTTATGCCGCCGAAGCTGTCTGATATCATGGCGATGGTGTTTACTATTTCGTCAACGTCATTGGACTTTATGCAAAGTGGAAAAGCGTCAACGTCTGCGAACTCCTTGAAAAGTGCGCATTTTCCCTCCATAACAGGCATACCTGCCAGACCGCCAATATTGCCAAGACCAAGCACAGCAGAGCCGTCTGTGATAACAGCCACAAGATTTGCACGTCTTGTAAGCTCATATGAAAGGTCGGGATCTTTCTGTATCTCAAGGCAAGGCTGAGCAACGCCAGGTGTGTAAGCCAGCGTCAGGTCTTTTGCATTGTTTACCTTTGCTCTTGAGCAGACCTCTATCTTGCCTTTCCATTCTCTGTGTTTCTGTAGTGATTCTTCCATTACGTTCATTTTATACAGTCCTCTCTATTTTACGCATTAAAGGAACATTACCGCATGATAATGTCCCTTTATTATACCATATTATTTCTCTGTTTTCACAGCCGCTTTGTTAGCTTTTTGTGAATTTATATGAATGAGCTTGAACAGCTTATCAAGATTTTCCTTGTCAGTGGTCATGCTTCCGATATGCGTCATTGTTTCGTTATACAGACCGTGGAAGTCAGAGCCGCCAGTCACTATCAGGTCATGTTCCTTTGCGATATCCACAAGCTTCTGCTGTTGAGTTGGAGTAGCAGAGTAATGATAAGCTTCAATTCCGTCAATCTTGCCTGCCTCGATAAGTTCAAGAAGCAGCTCGGTGTTGTTGAACATAACAGGGTGTGCCATAACAGCAATGCCCTTTGCGGAATGGATAAGATCAAGCACAAAGTTCACATCAGGATATTCACGGGTAACAAGACATTCGCCGTTTGGATAAGCAAACAGCTTGTCGTTCACAGACCCGTAAAGCTCAGTGGCATAGCCGTAATTTACCAATGCTCTCATGATATGCTGTTTAAAAATGCTTTTAGAGCTTTTCGTGTAGTGCAGTACAGCGTCGGCAGGAATAGGATATCTTGCCATTACCTTTTCTATCATTTCTTTTGCACAATCTTTTCTTATCTGGCATGACTTCAGGCAAAGACCCTCGAGCCTGTCAGGCTTTTGAGGCGCATAGCAAAGAATGTGTACTTTTGAATTGCGCTTCTTGTCCCATGCGGAAAGCTCTACCGCAGGAATGACCTTTACCCCATATCGTTCACCAAGTATTTGCGCTCTGCTTGATGATGAAAGAGTGTCATGGTCTGTTATCGCAAGAAAGTCAAGTCCCATTCTTTTTGCCTGAACAATGACCTCTTCTATACCAAGCGAGCCGTCAGACAGCGTTGTGTGACAATGCAGATCTCCTGTCATACCTTTGTTCCTCCAAATCTATAAAATATATCTGTCATTTTCTGTATATATAGTACAGCCGTTAAATTTGACTAAATAATTATAACATATTTTATATACATTTGCAAGCACTTTTGAACAATTTACACAAAATTTGCACGAAAATTATATTATTTTGTCGTATATGACAAATCCACAGTGTCGAAATAGTGCGATTTAACGAAATATCAGAGCTTATATCCGAAGAATTTTTCGCAAAACCATACGTCTTTAACCTGAAAGCTCTTGCCGTTCAGATATTCAAGTATACCTGCGTCAGTGGTGAATTTAAAGGTGAGCTTGTACGAATAAAGTGCCTGCGTTTTCACATTGTATGCACGATTGACTTTATTTATTCCGTATTTTCCGTCACCGAGAAGTGGATAGCCAATGTGAGCAAGGTGCGCCCTTATCTGATGCGTTCTGCCTGTGACAAGGTCAACTTCGAGAAGTGCAAGATCATCAGCCTTGTTTTCCGCAAGCACACGATAAGAGGTTATCATGGTGCGGCTGCCCTCAAATTTCTTGTCAGATACCTTGACGGTTTTTGTGGTTTCATCTTTCTGATGATAAGCCGTGAGCCGAGCGGACTTTTCCTTCGGTATGCCCACTGTCACGCAAAGATAAAGCTTTTCAAGCTCTCTGTCTTTAACTTTCTGATTAAGCACACGCAAACTTTCAGCATTTTTCGCACATATTACGATACCGCCTGTGTTGCGGTCTATTCTGTTGCAAAGGGCAGGAGCAAAAGACAGTTCCTCCTCAGGACGATATTCACCCTTTTCATAAAGATAGTGCTGTATCCTGTTTATGAGTGTGTCCGTCGAACCGCTTTCGTCCTCATGTACCACAAGTCCGCACTTTTTGTCGCAAAGGATAATATTCTCGTCCTCGTAAATAATATTCAAAGACGTTGGCGCACTGAGAAAAGCAGGTCTGTCAGCAACTTCGCCTTCGAAAAATTCGTCATTGATGTAAAGCTGCATAACGTCACCGCAAGCAAGCCGTGTGGATATCTCACAGCGTTTGCCGTTGACCTTGATACGCTTTAGGCGCAGATATTTGTACAGCAGATTTTTAGGCAGCTTCGGCACAGCCTTTGTGAGAAACTTGTCAACACGCTGACCTGCGTCATTCTGATTTATTATAAATTCTCTCATGCTATACCTCAGAGCTTCACACGAGCGGAGAATCCTCCGTCAATAAGCTCGTCAAGGCCCGTGCTGTCAGCACCGCTTTCACGGAGAAGCAGAAGAATTTCTGACATATCGCAGGCTTTGCCTTTACGGCGAGATATCTCCTCTTCACATTTGATAGCATATTGTAAAGGCTTTTTGTCAGCAGGGAAGTTCACATCTGAGCCTTGAGCGATGAGCCATTTGATGAAATCAACACTTCGCTTGTCAGGCTTGAGAACGCCGTCCTGCTCAACAAAGTCTGCACTTTCGATCGCAGTGAGCAGGAAAGTAAGTCCGTTGCTGTCAGTGTCGTTGTAGTCCACATCATCAGAGATGAATAAGAATTTAAGCTCTTCCAGTTCACGCTTTGAGAGGGTGTAGTTGTATTCGTCATATGATCTATTCATGTTACGTCCTCCTGAAATTATTACTATAGTGATATTATAACCTAAAGTGTGGGAGAATGCAAGAGGGAAGCGGTATTAAGTGAGGAGTGAGGAATGGGCAAAGCTGAACAGAGATGTGGACAAGCACCGAGCGTAGCGAGCACTTAAACGCAGGCTCAATCCCGGCGTTAGAGGGCTTGTGGGTTCTTAGGGCAAAGCCCTAAGCGGAGTATGAG